>ULSN01020694.1_pt1 | contig 30652 bp, 26 predicted proteins | sample 1956771 | NCBI WGS metagenome assembly ULSN01 (sample SAMEA4835709, study PRJEB28245) | human gut metagenome | biome: gut microbiome; material: fecal sample | place: Denmark | collected 2008
ATAGACAACAGTTCGGTCATCAATTATGACCAGCTCTATGCTGTGAAGAGTGGTGAAGAGTTGTGAAGAGTGGTCGGCCACTCTTCACCTCTCGCAACCCCAGTGTTTATCGGGGCTTCAGGCGAATCTGTGAAGAGTGAAGAGTAAAATGGAGAGCAAGGTTTTTCTATCTCCCGACGTATCGTTTCGTGCCTGGCAATGGCAAGATATTGCCCTGGTAAAGGGCAATATTGTGCCGTAGTGAGGCAATAAGAGAAAGGATCCGCTTTACCACCCGTCAGGACTATCATGACGACCTCTCAGAGACGTTTTGACATCTCGTAAGTATTATTAATTACTTATATAAATATTTTAAAATATAATAGTCACTATTGTCTGTTTCTTTATAAGAAATGTTCACATTGTTATTTTTCAAATGGGAGATGATTCTCTGCAATCTGTTTTTCTCTACAACTGCATACAAACTTGTTTTATCTGCATTTTTTGCAATAGGAAAAACTATCTCTTTGTTAGAAAAACAATTAATTCGTCCAATTTTTCCAGAAGACTTATCGTAAAACAGCATAAACCACTTTTTCATATTACTCCCCTTCTTCATCAAAAAGGAAATATATTTCTCTGTTTCTAATGTCGTGATTGGAAATTCCTTTTCCGTGCTCATTAACAAATTATGTAACCTTTCCTCGTTTTTACCTAAATTATCTACATCTGAAGCCTGTAATCCATTTTTTCCAAATTTTATTTTGTAAGCTTTAGAAAAAACATTTTTTGCTTTATCAAAAGTGTACAAATATTCGGAAACAAATGGCGGAACTATTCCGAGAAGATGGTCTGAAAAATCGAAAAAGCACTGCTCTTGCATATTAATGCCAGCAACGAACCCTTCGCTACAATCAAGTTCCTCCTTGATTTTCGCTTTTGAAGAATCAAAAATGAACATTTTGTTACTGTCTTTGCTGATACTTGTTGGAACTAATATATGCTGCTCAGAAGACAAATTGTAAATTTGTCCAAAGAAAAGCATTCCTTTACCTGATTTAGACCATTCTGTAGGAAGCGGTATTTTTTTCACAAAATTGAAATGCGTATCATAGCATAGCAAATTTTGAGGGGTTAAAATCTCAACATGATTAGTATTACTATTAAATCCAAAAGCTGTTACTATAGAATACTCCCCCAAACCATTACCAATTTTTCTAGAAGAACTAGAAACTAAATTTCCTTTATCAGTATATACATATATTACATTTTTTGAATCCTTTATTAAAATGTATGGTTCTTCCACAATAATCTGGGATACATTTGATAAAATAAGATCATCTTTGTTCTGCAATGAAATAATCTCAACTTTCGAGAACAGTTCCTGCTCTGTCATCACTTGAGCCTCATCAAAATCTATAATAGAACAACTTTCTTCATCTGTCCCTTTGCAAGAAACAAATGATAATATAACAACAAATACGATTAAATACTTTTGAATACGCATCATAGAAATCAATATTTAAATTCACAATTCCGGCATTGCTTAGATTTGTGAATTTTCTAAGCAATGCCAAACTACATTTTCAAACTTTTATACTTTTAACATGGATTCTTACAGTAATCGTTAGTATAACCAGTGTACTCACATGCATAAAACATATACTCTTGGCACATTTTCAGATTATACCCCTTTCTAAAACATCTTCCATCATATCCTTTATTGCAAAGGATAACAACACCATCTTCATTGTCTGTAAGTGCCTCAACATTCTCCATTGTCAAAGAACTTTCGTTAGATGCGGACTTGGTCATACCACCATAAATACCTCCAACACAGCCTGCAAGGAGGCAAGCTATAAAAATAAAATGTTTCTTTTTCATTACATTACAATTTTAGTTTTACATTTTCCACTTATTATTCTTTTATAAATACATTTAATTTTCTCTTTTTCAATAGGACTACCTATCAAAATAACATTGAATTCTTTGTCTAAAAGAAATGAATGATATTGTTGACCTTTGGGTATAGTTACATTACTTCTTTGAAATACATTTTCTGTATCTAAATAGACAGAAGATTGCAAATCGGTAATTTCCAATTCCATGTTTACGTCTTCTAATTCCTCTTTTTTAGGAGACAAGATAAATACATAGTCTATATCTATTCGTTCTTTCTTTGCTTCAGAAATCAAAGGATTCCAAAAACGTAGTTTCCCCAAAGCACAAGGACTGCAAACAGCAGAATCCACATATACAACCATAGTGAATTTCTTCCCTAATTTACTTAGAGGGTTACGTCGGCATTCCATTTTGTCAAGGCATAATTCTATTGGTCGAGATTTCATTTGTTCTATATTGTCTCTCACTTGTTCTTTCTCAGACTTACATCCTGAGAAGAACGAGCACATCATTAAGCCTATTATGGTCAACTTTGGATTCTTCATTTTTCCGATTCCTTTAAAGATTGATTTCTCCACGATACACAGTATCGCCATAAATCATATACAAGATAAAGTCACCTTTTAAGGTACTAGGAAAAGCCGCATTTGTGCTCCCTTCTGGAACTGTCAGGCTGTAAATAATTTTATCACCTCTGTATGCATATATCATAATAGGTGCACTGCTAGACTCAAAAGACAAGAGATTATCCTCTAAAAAGACTTGTGGTGACCAGGGCATTTCTCGTTCCCATGGAATACCAGGCTTAGTAGGGTTTTCAAAAGAGTTGGGTTGCATTTCCACTCTAACTTTTGTGCCAGCTAAAACATTTCCGTTAAAAAGCAGACACGCATAAATCATTATTAAAAATCTTTTCATTTCATTTTTATTTTTAATTGTTGTTTTATGTCTGCAAAAATAGGGCGAAAAAGCTTAACTTCCAAATATCAGCAGTACATTTAGTACACTATCTTTCAGAAAGAGTTGGATTTATTGCTTGTAACTCACATTAAATCTGCATGTTAGAGCTAAAAGTATATTTAGTACATACTTCATTCCATCTCCTTAATCAATGCATCGAACTTCTTTATATTGTCAGATTTAAACAGCATTTGAACTAGTTTCTTGCGTTTATTTGTAATACTCTGCTTTGAAGCCCCCAGGAGATTAGCTATCTGAGAGGGCATGAAAGAAAGTCTTGTCAGTAGACAAATTCTAAACTCATCATCTAAAATGTCTTCAAACGAAGATAATTTTTGCCAAAAAGCAGGCAAACTAGCTTCAACTAATTTCTGCAGGTCTTTCCATTCACTAACAGTTGGTTGTTTACCTGTATTAGCATATGCTTGGAATGCTAGAATAATCTTTGATTCCATAAATATATTTTCTTTTTTCCATTTTTCTTCATTCGCATTCGTTTTATAGATACTCAATATCCCATTCAGATTTACTATTTTAGAATCTTTAAGCTTGCTCTCCTTTTTAGTTGATACCAATTCTTTCTTGGTATAATCATATTGAGTTTGTATTTTTTGATTTCTTGCCTTCATTTTTCTTATTACCAAAAGTAATATCACTATCATTAAGAGAGACATAAATAAGGCTTTCCAAACATTTTTCGCTTCTTCTGCCTTTCTCGCAGCTTCTTTTTGACTTTCTGAATAATCGAACAAAGCCTGCACCTTACCTACTTCTTTTGCTGATAGCCGGAAGTTTACGGTGTCATTTGCATCTGCATACAAACGTACATACTTCACCACAGAATCTACCATTCCTTTGTGACTATATATAGACATTAAACCCTTATATCCAGTTTCTAAATTTTCTATATCAGAAGGGTTGTTCAACAATTTGCGATAGCAACATAAAGCAGAATCCAATTGTCCTACCTCTATATAATACCAACCAAGATAATTATAGAAATATTCTGTTCCAGGATATAAAGGTTCTCCTTTTTCATCCAATAGTTTGGACTTTGCAAGATATTCATCGAGTGTTCGCTTGGCTTTTACATAGTCCTTCCTCTTTAAGTAGATTTCCGTCAATGGTATTAAAGTTGCAGCAGCATAATCATCCTTACCTATTTTTTTGTAGTATCGATAAGCCCGAGTTGCAATTTGATAAACCGAATCCATTTTCCCTAGTTGATAGAAAACGCTTATTTTACGTTCTTGTGCACGAACATATCCTAATGTATCATTTGTCATCAATGCAACTAATGCCTTCTTGTCAAGTATCTTCGATTCCATTTGTGGATAACGTTGCAATCTATAGATATCTGCCATTTGTCCATAAACTTTAGACAAGAGGGTGAAGTTACAACCGCTCTTTGTTGTATCTATTTTTGCGACAGCTTCATTATAATATAGCAAAGCCTTGGGACTATTTCCCTTATCACGATATACACAGCCCATTAAATAGTTAGCCCAGGCCTTTTCTCCAGTATTGCCATAAAATGCATAATATTCTAATACATCATTCATATAATTGATGGTATCCATTGCATAAAAGAGTTTATTCATTGCTTCTGTTCGAAGCAACAAATATTTCATTCTGTCTGATTTGGAGTATTTAGAAAGACGATTTTCATCTTGACTCAACATAGCCCAAGCTGTGTCGGGGGATTCCTCCAACACGTTCTCTATTTGCAGCAACCGTTGCTTCTCGTTTGAAGTACATGCAACAAATAATGATACTATCAACCCCAAAAGCACATTTATACAGTTTTTATTTGATAACAATATTCTTTTCATTCTATCAATGAGCCCACTTTAAAAAGTAAGGCCTGTTTAAAATGTTTATATTTCACGAAAATAATCTTCGATTTATGCCGTTATCTGGAATATTTTTCGTATCTTTACACCATCAATTAAAAGAATGACAATGTTTAAAAAGACAGATCCGAATCCTCAGTTAGATATATTCACGGCTCCCTCAATGCAGTTAGGAAGTCGTGCTTCAAAGAAGTATTCTGACCCCAACGCATGGCATAACCAGTTCTATAGCCTCGTGACAACCAAGATCGACGAGGAGATATTCAAGCTGCTATGTTTCACTCAGAATGACCACACTGGTCATGCTGGATTCAAAATATGCCCCTTTTTAAAGTGGGCTCAGGTATCATTCTTGTAATGATTTAAGACATTCTCTAATTCATAACGATTCTTGCCGGCAAACTCCAGGGCGGATTCTAAGCGTTGCTCGTCGGAATCCACTACGGAACATGCCGTCAAAAAAAGTAGAAATAGTGTTAATAGAATTGGTTTCTTTTTCATCTTCGATATATACTAAATTTTATGCAAATATATGGAAAAAGAAAATACAATACGAAAAAATTAAGAAAAATTAAATATATTTATCGTAACTGTAACTACTCATGCACTGGGATGTTTTGGGTAGTTACTTGACCATCTCATGCCCTGGGGGGCTATCTTTGTATATCAATTGCTTATGCAGAAGCGTGTCAGATGTTGCATTTGTCTTAACTCCTCAGTGAGCGATAACTTCTTTAACTTTTGAACTTGTGAAACTTGCCCCCCAAAAAATATATAATAAATATTATGAGCCGATTCAACATAAATTCACCTTCAGAAATAGCTTCTCAAAAGCAGCAATTAAAATTTTATTCTCCTTTCACAATTATTAGAATGTGCATATAATCAATTACTTAAGTGTGAAAGGAGAATTCACTGAAACAACAATAATAATAAGCAGAAAGGACTATTAATATAAGGAGAAGGCAACTTAGTCTAAGGGAGAAGGCAACTGTCACAAAAGGAATAGTAAAGGCTTCTTTGTATCGGATGACCCGGGTCATCCATATAGATGACCGGAGTGAGCCATATAGATGACTGGAGTCATCCATATAGACGAGCTTAGTCATCCATCCGATAAATCGCCCCTTTTCGCCTGCCAATACCTATCCATCATCCTTCTGGTTACTATGCTTCATCCCAACATTCATAACAAAGACACTTACTATTCATTATCAAGACACCCACTATTCACTATCCACATCGCCACATTTAAGCTTAGCCATCAATTACCATCTCAAAATAAAGAGATTTTTCCTTTCATACTTAACTCTCTTATTTTCAGTACAATCCACATTCTGTGAAAGGAGATTGGTTATCCACCTTAACCCACATTGCAGCAACCTTTGGTGAAAAACTTAAAGAACTGAGGTAACCGTTAGGATAAGACTTGGAACGCGTCTTCCAGGTTCATTTGAATCACAATCCGAAAGTTCGCCTAATCCGGAAAATTCGATAGAAATCGCTTTATGCGGAAAGTGGATAAATAGTTGACTTTATGTTTTTTTAACGCATAATAGCGCGTTTTTTCGAAAAAAAAGTGTATTTTTGTGCCCACTATTATAAACATTTGCTATTAATCTTTTAATATGTTACTTATGAAAGAAATCAAAATTGTAGGTACTTTTTGTACTGGTGTTGTGCTTGTTATATTGAGCATGTATTATATGAGTAGAAATTCTACTATTAGCGACCAAGTCTTTTTGGATAATATAGAGGCTTTGTCGGGCGGAGAGAATGGTGGGGAGACTGTTAAATGCTATTGTAAGACCCATTGGTTTTATCCTAATGTTTGCTCAGTTAATGCTGATGGTGGATATTGTGGCGGAGATCCATGTGCTAATCACGATGGAAATTGTAGATAACTGATTTTGTTCTGATTCTCTATCCATACGTAGAGAATCCTAAAAAATAGAAGATATGAAGAAATATATTGTTGTTATGTTATTCTCTTTTTTAATGGCTTCTTGTGGTCAAGAAACTGAGAAGATTCATTTAGGGGAAAATTTAAGAGACAAATGCCATTTAGTTTGTATGGACTCATTGAAAATAGTAGCCGATAGTTTAAGCGGTAACGGAAATTTCTATATGAAAGATTCTGTCTTGACTTTTGCCGATATGACTTTGTGTACTTTGTTTCATTTTAATTTAAATAATTGTAAAGAACTTGGGCATAATTTTGATAAAGGAAATGGAAGAAACGAATTTTCGTCTTTGATGTATGCTTATCCTATCAATGGTTCAGATAAGTATTATGCAATGGACAGTTCTTTAGGCTTCTATATTTATGATGACAGAAAAGGGCAAATAGATAAAATATCAAAATTAGACTTTGGTTGGAATGATAAAAAGCAGGATTTTGACTCACCTGCTCTGTACAACCTAATGTATATGACAGAATTCGGTATGAATATCTCTAAGGTAAATGATTCGACCTTGATGCTTCCTGTGTCAATAATAGATAGAAATTTAACCAATATTACCAAGAAACGGTATGAGGAGGGACATATTTTTGCTGAAGTTAATTCTAATAATTTTAAGGTGACAAAGGTTTTTGGTAATTTTCCTGATATCTTTAAGGGGAAACCGTCTAATGTGTTGGAGTTTTTCCAATATGATAAAATTGGTGATACTTTGTATGTAAATCATTCCGTTGATTCACTGGTGTATGTTTATAAATACCCAGACAAGTTGTTATATACGATTGGTTTTGAGGCGCAGGGTGCCAAGCGTGATTATCCCGAACGGTTGGTTAAAGATCATTCTGTTTTTAAGGAAGATGTTGCAAAATTAAGCATAAATTCTGGATTAAAATTTGATAATGGATATTTGGTAAGAACCGTAATGCTGAATATGCTTACAGGGGAAACAGTTATGCAAATATATTCTAATGATAATCTTGTCGGTGAATTTAAAATGCCATCAATGTTTAAATATTTAGGATATTACAATGGCTATTTTTATGGAATTTCTCTTTTGCCAAGGCAAGAAAATGATAAGTTCTATTATATGAGATATAAGTTTAAATTGGCTATAAATGAAAAGTAAGTTTTTTTTGTTGTTGACAATGTTGCTTATAATTTGTTGTCAGAATCATAAAGAATGCATTGTTAGGCAATGGTTGGGGAAAACGATAACTCTTGACGTGAAACCAGAGATGATAGCTATTGGTAGGCAACCAATAATACTAGAATCGGATTTTTGCGTGTTGAATTATGTTGATTCTATGGGATGTGTTTCTTGTAAAATGGGTTTGCCTAAGTGGAAAGCTTTTGGCGCATATATAGATTCTATATCTAGTAAACATGTCCCTGTAGTTTTTATAGTTCAAGAATCTGTGAGGCGTAATGTCCTATATTCAATGAAAGCTGATGGCTATTACCCTGATTATGTCATTGTAGATAAGGAAGATAGCTTCCAAAAAAAATATAATTTTCCGACAGAAGACGATATGAAGACTTTTTTGCTTGATAAAACTTATAGGGTAATTGCAATTGGAAATCCTATTAATCAAGAAAAAGTGACATCGTTGTATGTGAGTTATATTACAAAAAAAAGAAAATTCGATATGGCTGGTTGATAGCCGATGTTTAATCAATGAGTCCACTTGAAAAAGTCAGAGCACTATCAATCTGAAAGTTAAACAACGAAAAGAAGCCTAAAATAGGTTCTTTCATGCAATGAATTTCATACAGAATGATTCCTTTTATGCTTTTAAGTTTTAAACTGTAAGCATTTTGAGGTACCCCTCTGTTTTGATGGCACTTTTTCAAGGTGACTCATTGCTCTAGTGTGATTTTGAAATCTACAACGCAAAATTTGCGTTGTAGATTAAATTGATTTAAAAAAAAAATTATGAAGAATAATACATTAAATAAAAGTCAAAAAGTAGTATTTGCTTATCTTATATTTATTTTTATGAATTGTTGCATGTTAATTTCTTGTGACAAATCTAGAGATAAGGAATCTAATATTGCGAAGTTTCAACAGAAGGTTGAGATAAAACCTTCTGTAACTTACATTGATAATGCATCCAAACAACTTGATTTGGTGTTAATGGACAAATACTATGTGGTTCAAAATGATGTGGAGGCTCATCAAAAACAACTTTCTGTTTACGACAAGGTGACAAACAAATATCTTTATGGTTTTGCGATAAAGGGACATGGAAAAAACGAAACCATGGCTATGGATATGGTGCAAAATCCGAATGGAGATACTTTGGAAATAATAGATCAGGCTAAATACAAAATTTTGAAGTATAAAGTAACTTCTCAAAAGGCAATCTTTATTGCCAGCAAGTCTCTGAAACTCCCTTTTGTCGGACCTTTACAAGAAGTGTATAGAGTAAATGACTCCATCCTCATTTTTAATACTTTGGATCGTGATTTGCAGACGTATAACGAAAAGAAGGAAAAATCTGTATTTGTTTATAATATGCTTGATAGCTTGGGGCTGGATGCAGAACACCGAAATTTTGCAGATTATCATTTTGCTTACAAAAAAAATAAGATTTGTATCGGTTTTAGGTTTATAAATGCAATAGCTGTGGGTGGTGTTGACAACTTTGGAGAAATTAAAATTTCTGAGATCAAAGCTGTAAAGGACAAAATCGATTTGTCTGGTTCCAAAAGAATATACTACTCGTTTGTTGATATGAATGACAGTAATATTCTGGCTCAGTATATGGGGTATGAGCCTGGTTTTATCTCAAAGGTATCTAACTATAAGTTGTATAGTCCTAAATTTGAGATTGAAATATATTCTCTAAATTTAATCCCATACAAGCACATAGTTCCAAAAACAGATGTTCTACGGTGTAAGATAAATCCTAACGGACATTGTTTTTATTCTTGGAATCCATTGGATGCCAAAGAAAATTTGCTAAAATTCAATTATTAGAATATTCTGTTAAATAACGGATATAGTATTTATGATTTGAAATGAAACAAACCCTATTAGCTCTCTTCCTGCTGTTCTTGACAGCATGTTCTGTGGTGGACTCTGGCGAACAACGCCTAGAGTCTGCCTTGGAATTTGCTGGAAAGAACCGTGGGGAACTGGAGAAAGTGTTGGAACATTATAAAGATGATTCCCAAAAACTAGAGGCTGCTAAGTTCCTGATTCGCAATATGCCCCATTGGTATAGTTACGAGGGTGCTCCGTTAGACTCCTTGAAGAATATACTAGCAACAGCCTACAAGAATCCGAAAGTGGGTGATATGAGCGAGATTGGAGGAAGTCAATGGCGTTATTACCCATTTGAGTCATTGACAAAGGTATATGATGCTCAGGTTATCAAGGCAGACTATTTAATAGACAACATAGATAAGGCTTTTGATGATTGGAAAAGGTATCCTTGGAATAAACATTTAAGTTTTGAGGATTTCTGTGAATTGTTGTTGCCTTATCGTATCGCTAACGAACCATTAACAAACTGGAGGTCATTATATAAGGCATATTATGGCTCTTTGCTCGATTCTCTTTACCGTGGTAGTGATGTTGTAGAGGCTTGCCGCATAATCAATGAGCATATTTCCCAACAAAGAATTGAATATTACTCACATTTCTCAGCTCCACATTTAGAGGCGACTTTCTTGTTCTCAACCAAGTTTGGTACTTGCCGTGAGAGTTGCGACATCGGGCTGTATGCTATGCGCTCTTGTGGCATTCCTGTAGCTATTGATGCATTTATGTACGCAAATCATACTTCACACCAATGGCTTGCGTTAAGAGATACTACTGGTCGTTATATACAATTCGGATTTGATGACCTTGTGCCTACACGCAAGCTTCCTCATTCTGATGGGCGTAAGAAAGGTAAAGTGTATAGAAGCTGTTTTGGATTGCAAGAAGATCAAGTAAGGAAGTTTGGAGATGTCTCTGAAATACCTTTAGAAATGAGAAATTTCTTCCGACATGATGTCACAGATAATTATTTCGGAAAAAACCATGTGGAGATTCCTTTGAACATGCAAGAGGAGCGAGTCTATCTCGGAATATTCTCACCTCAAGGCTGGACTCCAATTGATGTAGGAGTATGTGAAGGTAAGAAGGTGCGGTTTGATAATATCGAACCAAATTTTATTTATCAGCCTATATGTTATGATGCTGCTAATGGCAAATGTATTCCTGTGGGGTATCCATTTGTTTTTTATTCAGGAAATAGAAAGTGCAGAATTTTAAAACCGATTTCTGGAAGTTATGTCGATATGGTATTGTCTAGGAAGATGCCTTTAGGCAAATTGTTTGCTGAGAGGCTTTGGCGTCCTATCATAGGATCGAGCATAGAGGCAAGCGTGGATGAAAGTTTTGTACAGGCAAAAAAGTTGTATGAATTTCGAGATACTTTGGATTATAGCAATCTGAAGATACGAGTTTCTGATAGGCGTTGTTTTCGCTATCTGCGTTATAATGCTCCTAAAAAAGCGCCAATGGAATTGGCTGATTTGGATATTTATGAGGATTCCTTATGTAGGAAGCCTATAGTCTTGAAATTGCTTACACCAGTGGATTCTACTTATAAACCAGAGAATGTAACAGACCATGATATGTTGACAACCTTTTATAGTGGGCAGCATAAAAGTTTAACCTATGAGCTGGATACTCCGTCTTCCATTCGGTGTGTAGATTTCTATCCTCGAACAGATGGAAATTTCGTGTGGGCTGGCGATACATACGAACTCTTATATTATGCTGGTGACAAAGGATGGGTATCATTGGGTAAGACTGTAGCTACAGGCAAGACAGTGGCTTTCCGTGGTCCCAAGAATGCCTTGTTTTGGCTTCGAGACTTGACACAAGGCAAGGAAGAACAGGTGTTTTTCTATGAAAATGGGAAGCAGGTGTTTAGTTACGATATAAAATAAACAGATAAGTATCAATAAAACAGATAAGTGAAACTTTTTAGCTCCGATAACGATATCAGAAAGGGAATAGGATTTTTGCCATTGCTGCTATGTCTGCTCCCTACGGTTCAGACAGTGACTCCGTTATGGTCTGAACCCTTGCTGTATGGTAGTGCCATAGGAAGTGTGTTATGCGCATTCTTTTGTATTTATGGCTTGTGCAGAGGTAAACATTTGCTTTGGCGATTGGATTTTGTGGATTTGCTGGTGTTTTGTTGGTGGCAGTATGTGCTAGTGCGAGGCTATATGCCATCGGAGGTTCCTTGCGCTCGGCAGGTTGTTACCTATACATCTTTGTTCGTATTGTATCTGATGCTGAGGCTTTTATTCATTGGCTTTGCGGTTAGAACAGTAGCTATAGAAAGTGCACTGTTTTTGGTGTGTGGATATGAGCTTTTATTGGGGGTGTGGCAATTTTGTGGAGGTGGCTATAATAGTGCTTCCGTTGCAATAAAAGGAAATTTTTTCAATTCAGGACCTTATACAGCTTTTATCGCCATTGGAGTGGCGATGGCTATCGTTTGGCTGAGGAAAGAGCAACAGTTCGGTGGATGGAAAAAATCCATCATGATAAAGGGAAATCTCTTTGTTTTTTTTGTGGGGATGGTCATGCTGGCGTTGATTCGGAGCAGGAGCGCCATCGTGGCTGTAGCGGTAGTGTTGTGCTGGCAATATAGAGGCTTGATAAGAAAGTACTGTGTATATTTGACGTTTATGGCAATCGGAATAGGGACATACTTGTTTTTCTTGAAACAAGGTTCGGCTCTTGGCAGAACGTTCATCTGGAGGCTTTCTTTGGGCATGTTGACGGATAATGGATGGTTAGGGACAGGACTGGGGAGCTTTGCTGGCGAATATGGCAAGGTGTTGCAAACTTTCTTTTCCTCAAAAGACCATATTGTCTCGTATGCTATGAATGCCGATGTTATCGACTATGCATTCTGTGACATATTGCAAGTCGGTGTGGAGCAAGGGTGGATAGGTGTGATATTCTGCCTAATGACTGTGGGAGTGTCGATGTGGCGTTTGCGAAAAATCTCAGTTGTGTTGTTGGGAGGGGCTGTCGCATTGGTGGTCTTCTCCTTGTTCTCTTATTCTTTTCAATTGTTCCCTTACCAGATGGTTATGGTCATATTGATGGCGAAGGCTGCCGAGAGGTCTAGCTTGGGTGTTGCTTTTTCGGGGAGGAAGATAGCTTTGCTCTGCTTGCCGTTGTGTGGCGTGATGGGATTGTGCTACCACTTAGCGAACCGACATTTGCAGGCCCATAGGTCTTATCAGGCAATGGCAAGGATGACTCATGAAACTTTTTTGCAGGATTATAATCGCTTGTTCCCATTATGTGAAGACGACAAGTACTTCTTGTTTGATTATGCGCATTTGTTGCGGGTCAACAAACATTGGATGGATAGCAATGCGATGCTTCGCAGAGGTCTCTTGGTGAGCAATGACCCTATGTTTTGGGTGTTGATGGGCAATAACCATCGGGATTTAGGACAATATCGGGAAGCTGAGATTTGTTATGATAAAGCATTCGTTCAAATGCCGAATCGTATTTATCCGCTCTACCAAAAGATGTGCTTGTATCAGCAGCTGAATCGGCAAGCGGATGCGAGGGTGATTGCTAAGAAAATATTGGACTTTCAGGAAAAGGTGTCATCGCAAGCTGTGAGTGATATGAAAAAAAATGCAAAAAAATGTCTGAAAAATTTGTGAGTGTCAATATAAAATAGTACTTTTGTACCCAAATCTATAATCGTAAAACTAAACAATGACGAGAATGAGGAAAATAATCATATTGCTGTTGTTACTATGTGTTGGCTTGACGGCAAGAGCACAAAAAGTAATTTCCTTGAACGATGCTATCCTTATCGCTCAACAGAATTCCTATGATGCTCAGTTGGCTCGCTTCAGCTTTTTGTCTAGCTATTGGGCTTATAAGTCGTTTCGGGCAGAACTGCTGCCTTCGGTGAGTCTGACGGGAGGTCTCATGAACTTCGACCACTCCAGGGTGGAGGCAAGAAACTCCGAGGATGGTAAAATCAACTATGTGGATAATAATTCCCTCACCAATTCGCTGACCTTGTCGGTGGAGCAGCAAATAGCTTCCTTGGGGGGTACTTTGTCGTTGAAGTCTTATTTGTATCGACTCGACCAGTTCGACTATAAGATGACCACGTACAATACCTTGCCTTTGCGCCTGTCTTATTCACAGCCGCTGAGGTCGTACAACAAATTGAAATGGCGCAAGAAAACGGAACCCAAGGAGTTTGAGAAAGCCAAGAAGGTGTATTTGGAAAAAATGGAGGACATTGCCATACAGGTGGCGACGCTCTATTTCCAAGCCATATCGTCCCAGTCAAACTATAGTCAAAATGTGAGCAAATATTCTGATTTGGAGGCCCTGTATAAGATTTCGGAGAAGCGTCTTAACTTAGGCACCATTACCAAGAGCGACCTGCTGCAACTGGAATTGTCGAAGCTGAACACGAAGGTGGAGGTGAACAACTCAAAGATAAAAATGGACGATAGCTTGTTCGACCTCTTTTCCTATCTTCGTGTGACGGATTACGAGGATGCGAAACTCATTCCTCCTGCCAATGTTGCCGATATGGTGCTGAATGCAGACGAGGTGTTGCGAAAGGCGTGGGATAATTCTTCGCATTCTTTAACCCAGGAAATCTCCGTGTTGACGGCGCAGCAAAACCTGGCGCAGGCAAAATCTGCCAAGGGCATCCAGATGAGGCTGAATGCCGAGGTGGGCTTCAATCGCACGGCGAATGGTTTCGCCGCGGCTTACAGTCATCTGAAAGACAATGAAATCATCGGCTTGACCGTTACCTTGCCTATCTTCGACTGGGGCGTGCAAAAGGGAAAGGTGATGGTGGCGAAGTCAAACCTGGAACTTGCCAAGACAAAGAAGGAACAGGCTGACCAAGATTATGTGCAAAAGATAAAGCGAGACATCTTGCAATTCAGTTTCCAATCCGAGCAATGCCGCACTTCGATGCGTGCGCAGGAAATATCCAACGAAAGATATGAGATTACCAAAAAGAGATTCGAGACGGGCAATATATCCGTTACGGAACTCAATACTGCCATCCAAGAACTAGAGACCGCCAAGTCGCAATATATTAGCCAACTTCAGACGTATTGGTCTTATTATTATACATTGCGTAAATACACCCTGTACGACTGGGATAAGCATCAAGACTTAACGGTTGATTTTGATAAATTGGTTCAAACAAACGGAAAATAATGAAGATGAAAATAAAAAATGTGATATGGGCTGCGCTTATCGTGGTGTCGGCATTGAACTCCTCTTGCCGACAGAAGACGAATGCGGAGGAAGAAAAAATGGTAAACGCTGAAAGTATTCCTACTGATGTTTATGTGGATACGATAAAATTACATCGGCAGACGTTTCATCGCCAGTTGATATGCAATGGCAAGCTGAGGGCTATCGAGAAATGCGAGCTTGCCTTTACCGATGGAGGCATCGTGAAGGGGGTGTATGTGCATAATGGCTGCAGGGTGGCTAAGGGACAATTGATAGCCAAAACCGATGGTGGCGACGCCACTCTGGAAGTGGAGAAGGCTACCAAGCAACTGGAAAAGGCAAAGGTAGATTTGGCCGACAGGCTCATCGGATTGGGATATGATGGCATTTCTGCCAACGTGCCTGCCGATGCGATGCACCGTGCCAAGGTGGCATCGGGGTATTATCTGGCCCAATACCAGTTGCAGTCGGCTCGCAACAGTATGGACAAATGTGCGCTTGTGGCTCCTTTTGCCGGAAGAATCGCCGATTTGGAAAATAAGCGCAACCAACGTTTGGATAAGCTCTGCACAGTCATCAACGATACGCAACTCGATGTGGAGTTTAGTGTGTTGGAGGCTGAAATCAAGAATATCCACAAGGGGCAGAAGGTGATAGTGAGTCCTTTTGTTGACGAGAAGGATCAGTATGCGGGTACGGTAACAAATATCAACCCAACCGTGAGCGAGAAGGGACTCGTCAAGATAACGGCTCGCATTCCTAATCCTTCGGGGAAAATGCTCGATGGCATGAATGTAAAAGTCATCATAGAGAATGATGTGGCTCAATCGTTTGTGGTGCCTAAGGATGCTGTGGTGGAACGTGATGGCTATCATGTGGTCTTTCTCTACAAGGATGGCGAGGCTGTGTGGACATACGTGGATATCGCTTATAGCAACATTGGATCATACGCCATCAAGGGCTGCGAACGCAAGGAGACGGAGTTGCATGCGGGAGATGTGGTCATCACTTCCGGCAACCTGAATCTGGCTGATGGAACGAAGGTGAAAATCAAGAAGAGATAAAAACTGTCAACGCCTATGATTAAGTATTTGATTCACCGTCCGGTGGCGGTAACGATGATACTGATTGCCCTGGTGGTGATTGGCATCGTCGGCATCAAGAACATTCCCGTATCGCTGATGCCCGACATAGACATTCCGCAGATTACCGTGCAGGAGAGTATGCCAGGTTGCTCTGCGCAAGAGATGGAAAAACGTGTGATAGCTCCCCTTAGGGGGCAGCTTGCGCAAGTGTCGGGCGTGAAGAGCATCAGCTCAGACTCTCGAATGGATGTGGGAAATATCTTGTTGAAGTTTGAGCCTGGTGCCAACATCGACATGCTTTTCATCGAGGTGAATGAGAAAATCGACATGGCGATGGGAAATATGCCGAAGGATGTGGTTCGTCCCAAGGTCATCAAGGCGAGTGCTTCGGATATTCCTGCCTTTTTCCTCAACGTCTCTTTCCGTGGTGAACCATCGGGGCAGGAGGCTTCGGCAAAGTTTGCCCAACTGAGCGACTTTGCCCGAAATGTGGTGTGCCGTCGCCTGGAGCAGTTACCGTCCACAGCCATGGTGGATATGAGCGGACTGACTACCTCCGAGATTCAGTGTGTGCCTGATGCGGACAAACTGGCGGCTTTGGGCATCACGGTGGAGGAGTTGCAGCGAGCCTTGGCTGAGAATGACATCCGATTGTCTGCCCTTACGGTGGTTGATGGCATTTACCAGTATAATGTGCATTTCGACAGTCAGATTTTGACGGTGGATGATGTGCGCAATGTTTATATCAACCATGAGGGGCGGATGCTCCAGCTCAAGGACTTGTGTAAGATAGAGGAGCATCCTGCCATACGCAGAAACATCGTCAGGCATAATGGGAAGAATTGCGTTACCTTGTGCATCATCAAGCAGAATGATGCACAGATGGATGAGCTGAAGAGCGAGGTGGACAATGTGATTGCCGACCTGGAGAAAACTTATCCTGATTTGGAATTTGACATAACTAGAGACCAAACGGAGTTGTTGTCTTATTCTATCAACAATTTGGAGTGGAACCTTTTGGCGGCAGCCTTTTTTACCTTGTTGGTCTTGTTGTTCTTTATGCGTAAGTGGCGCTTGGCTATGTTGGTGGCATTGTCCATCCCATTGTCTTTGCTCATCACGCTGTTGGCATTCAAGTTGTTGGGCATCTCCCTCAACATCATATCCTTGTCGGGATTGATTCTGGGTGTGGGTATGATTGTGGATAACTCCATCATTGTGATAGACAACATCTTGCAGAAATTGCATAGTGGCAATACCTTGGCTGAGGCGATATGCCAGGGAACCGCAGAGGTGTTTACGCCGATGTTGAGTTCTGTATTGACCACTTGCAGTGTTTTCGTGCCGTTGATTTTTATCGGTGGAATGACGGGTGCTTTGTTCTACGACCAGAGTATGGGCATTGCCATAGCCCTTTTTGCGTCGTTGGCTGTAAGTATGATCGTGCTGCCTGTATATTTCAAGGTGCTATATCAAAAGGTGCACAAGCGCAAGCTTGAGAAGGGCGAGGCTTTGGTGGCAGATGACGAGAAAAACGTGACGAAAACGAATCTGGCGATTTTACGCTGGTATGAGAAGACGCAGAGCTGGATGTTTGCTCATTTGCGCCTCTGTCTCTTCTTGTTCTTGCTCTCTGCCCCGGGACTCGTGGTGATGTTTTTAATCTCCGAGAAAAGACAAATGCCGGAGGTGAGCTATACGGATGCCATCATGTATGTGGATTGGAACGCGGGCATCTCGGTGCAAGAGAACGATAGGAGGATTAGCCAAGTGCTGGAGCATTGCAAGAAAGGGGTGGAAGCTACAACCTCGATGGTGGGTACGCAAGACTTTTTGCTGTTCCATACCCAAGACATTACCTCTTCCGAGGCATTGGTGTATTTTAAGTGTGAGTCGGTGGATGAGTTCTTGCAAGCCAAGAAGCGATTGCAGTCGTATGTGGCTGAGGCTTATCCCGATGCGTCTGTCTCGTTCTCTCCTTCGGGCAACCTGTTCGATATGATATTCTCTTCTGGGGAACCTGATTTGCGATTGAAGTTGCAAGACGCTGGGGGGCATCGCCCTACGGTGTCGCAGGCTATGGCTTTCACCGATAGTTTGCGCCAACATTTCCCTGAAGTGATGATTCCACCTGTGGTGACGGAGGAGAATTTGCAGTTGGTGGCTGATGTGGAGCAGATGACCATTTATGGCATCTCATATACCCAACTGTGTGATAGGTTGCGCCAAATATCGGGAACCAACGAGGCTTTGCGCATCAACCAAGGTGCGGGAAGCGTACCGGTGGTGATAGGTTCGTCGAAGGCGGACCGGGAGTCGATATTGGCATCTTCCATAGATACCAGGGATGGGGTGAGCATACCTTTGAACCTGTTGCTGAAGGAGCGTATGGTGTATGACTACAAACATCTGTATGGCTCGGAGGGGGGCGAGTACCAGCCTATTGACATACAAGCCTCTGGTAAGGAGGTGAGACGGATTTTGAATTTCGTGTCGCAATACGAGGCTCAGCATGACGATGTGAGGATTGTTGCCGGTGGCGACTATTTCTCCAGCCGACAGATGATCATGGGCTTGGTCTGGATTTTGGTCGTGGCCTTGCTGCTCTTGTATTTCATCTTGGCGGCACAGTTTGAGAGTATGATACAGCCAGCCATCATCTTGTCGGAAATCGTGCTGGATGTGTTCTGCGTGTTGTTGGTGTTGTGGTTGCTCGGAATGTCCATCGACATCATGTCGATGACCGGTGTCATCGTGATGGCGGGCATTGTCATCAACGACTCTATCTTGAAGATCGACACCATCAATCATCATCGCCGTGAAGGGAAGCCGCTGATGGAGGCGATAGAGCGGGCGGGGCATGAGCGTCTGATGCCTATCATCATGACTTCGCTGACCACCATTTTCTCTTTGTTGCCATTTATGTCGAGAGGCTCCATAGGTGCCGACATGCAATTCCCGTTGTCGCTAGCCATCCTCATAGGCATGGTGATAGGCACTTTGGTGAGCATCTTCTTTGTGCCAATCCTCTATTACTCAATATATAGAAAGAAAACAGACAAAACGAAAAATTGATATACGATGAAACTATCCTCTTTTAGTGTGATATTGACTTTCGTCATCTTGATGATTATTGGCGTGGCGTTGGCTCCCCTCATCGACGTGGGGACTGAGCCGACACCACGACAGGGCAAGCGCATGACCATCAAGTACGAGTGGCCTCATGTGTCGGCAAAGGTGGTGGAGCAGAATCTCACCTCGCCGATAGAGGGAATGGTGTCTGCGCTGAAAGGGGTGGAGAGTGTTTCTTCCAAGTCTTATTTTGGCAAAAGTGAAATCGTGGTCAATCTGAAGGAGAATGTGGATGTGTCCTCCGTCAGGTTCGAGATTTCTTCCTTGTTGCGACAGTCGCACGAGCGATTGCCGAAGGGCGTTTCTTATCCTACGCTGATGGGAGGCGAGGTGGTCAGCGGCATGGCATCGCACAATGCCCAAAAACTGTTGCTGACTTACCTGGTGAATGCCGACATACAGCCCGAGTTGATTAAGAACTTTGTGAAGGAGAATGTGGTCAGGCAACTGGAGGCAGTGGATGGCGTTAACAAGGTGGAAGTGACTGGCACGACGGATACATACGTGGAGATAAGTTATGACCCGATGGCTCTTTCTGCATACGGCATCACGTCGAACGACATAGCCAATGGCATTCGCAACTATATCGGGCAGGATGAAATCATCGGTACGGTGATGCACACCACGGCGCAGGGAAACCAAGAGAAGATTGCCTTGCATCTCACCACCGAGTTGTTTGGAAAACCTTTGGGTGAGATGCCTTTGAAAAACATAGATGGAAAGGTGGTTTATCTGAACGATTTAGCTGCCGTGCAAGTGAAGAACCAGGATCCCGACAGCTATTATCGGGTAAATGGTTTGAACACGGTATATATCAACGTTTATATTCCTTCGGATGGCAAGACCGTGAGGATGTCGGATGTCGTGCAGGAGAAGATGGAGCAGCTGAAGGCTGGCATTCATCAGAAGGTGTATTTCCAGTTGTCGTATGATAGTGCCAAGCAACAGCGAGAGGAGATGTCGAAGTTGCTGAGAAGGACATTGATGTCGCTTGCCATCCTGCTGGTGTTTGTCTGGCTTACCAACCGAGACTGGAAATATCTGGCTATCGTTGCTTCCACATTGGCTGCCAATCTGTTGATAGCCATCATCGTGTTTTGGTTGTTCGACATCAAGCTGCACATTTATTCCTTGGCAGGAATCACCGTCTCTTTAGGACTTATCATTGACTCTACGATTGTGATGGTCGATCATTATGGTTATTATCACAACCGCAAGGCTTTCTTGTCGTTGTTGGCGGCTATGCTCACCACGATAGGGTCTATGGTGGTCATTTTTTTCCTTCCTAAGGAATTGCAGCAAGACTTGTACGATTTCGCTTGGATAGTCATCATCAATCTGGTGGTGTCTTTGGTCGTGGCGTTGTTTTTTGTGCCAGCCATCATCGACCGTTGGCAATATAGCAGCCAAAGGCAACATCTCAGGTTGGGCAGGGTGGTCGTTAGGTGCAATCGCTTCTACAGCCGTTATATCGCATTCACCTCCCGCCGTAAATGGGTGTATTATGTCTTGTTGGTGTTGGCGTTCGGCATTCCTTTCCAATTTTTGCCAGATCGGTTGGGGACGGATGACGAAGCGTATGGAATGGAACAGGCGGATGAGGCTCGTTTGCCTTGGTATGATGCGCTTTATAACCAAACGTTGGGCAACTCTACTTTCGTGGATAAATACAAGCCTTTGCTGTCTAAGTATTTGGGCGGTACTGTGCAGATGTTTGCCGATTATTTGGACGAGGATAGCCGCCGGGGTGATGAGAATGAGGAAAAGGTATTGCACATCCGAGCACAGATGCCTGTGGGCGGTACAGCCGTGCAGCTTAACCCCAAGATGATGATTGTGGAGGAAACGCTGAAGAAATATAAGGAAATCAAGGAGTTTGTCACTCGCATTGATAAGAGAAATGGCGAAATCGTTGTTCACTTCAAACAGGGTGTTGACAAGACCTCTTTCCCATATCGCCTGGAAAATGAGGTGATAGGCAAGGTGATAACGATTGGCGGCGCTGACTGGAGCACTTATGGCGTGAGCGAGCGAGGGTTTAGCAATGCCCTGAACTTGCTGTATCGCAGCAATCGCTTGACGCTTTCTGGCTATAATTACGACCAGCTCTATCGTCTGGCAGAGGACGTGTGCCGCTATATGAGAAAAAATCCACGTGTGCAGGACTTGACCATTGAGACTCCGGGCTTTGAAAACCAAGAGCCTGAATTCTTCATGGACTACAAGAAGGAGCAAATGGCTCTTTATCAGGTGGATGTGGATGATGCGCATGGATCGCTGGAAAATATCTTGATGTCTAGCTATGTAGGGTATTATAAGGATAACAACATAGAGTCTGACGTATATCTCAAGCCCTTGCCTCAAACGTCTTTTGACTTGTGGCATGTGGAAAACGAGCAGGTGAAGGTGGACTCAAGTGAGCTGTTTGTGCCAGAGGCGATGAAGATGGAACGCCGTGAGGCGAAGAATGTCATTCCTAAGAAAAACCAGGAGTATATGCTGAATGTGGCATTCAATGTGATGGGTTCTTATACCTACTCATCCGAGTATATAGACGGAGTGCTCAAGTATTTCAATAAGACTTTGCCTGTGGGGTATCGTTGCGAGAATACTTCTTACCACAGGTCTATCAATGAGAAATCCAATTATTGGTTGCTTTTCTTGATAGTGGTGATCGTGTTCTTTATTTGTGCCATTCAGTTTGAGTCTGTTCGCCAGTCGCTGGTGATAGTTTCCGTCATTCCTGTGGCGTTGATAGGCAGTTTCCTTACTTTCTGTTTTACGGAGATTCCTTTTGGCAGTGGAGGCTTCGCTTCCTTGGTATTGCTGATTGGTATAGTCGTGAACTCGGGCATTTACATTTTGAGTCAATATAACAATATGCATCGCTTGTCGCATCGTGGCAAGATAAGGGATTATGTCAGAGCCTTCAATCACAAGATCATTCCAATCTTCCTGACGGTGTCTTCTACGATTGTGGGGCTGGTTCCGTTTTTCATGGATGGCAAGGACGAGCCATTCTGGTTCTCGTTTGCCACGGGAGTAACGGGTGGACTGCTCTTCTCCCTCCCTGCGCTGATATTCATCATGCCTATCTTTTGCAAGTTTGGGGAGAAAGGGAAGCGGTAGTTTGTGTTTTTATATGTAAAGAAATTGATTATGATATTATTTAATAAATGCTATATAAACCTGCTTTTCGGGTTGATGGTGACATTTGATGTTTGGAAAGGCTTATTGTTTACGTCTTTCTTGATGATAGTAGTCTTACTTATTGTAATAAGTAAAATGAAGGCAAGAAGTCTAAAGATGCAAACTCTATATGGTGCTACCAAGAAAGAATTGTATTCAACCCAAAAGGAAGTGAAGTTTCTAAAACAAAAGTTGGAAAATCTGAATGGTATGTTGAGTGTCTATGAAACGAATGAGAATGAAGACAAATGGAAAAAAGAGAACACGTTTATGGAATCCAAGGTGGTTTTGACTTTCCAAGAATATGCTAATGTTGGTAAGAAACCGTCTGCTAGTGAATGGAAAGACTTGCAGAAATTGATTGAGGCAAATCTGCCTGCGTTTTGGCAAAGAATGTCTTTGTTTGACGGAATCTTAGATGATGAGTTTAGAATTTGCTTGCTGACAAGACTTTCTTTTTCCCCTTCTCAGATTGCGAGTCTTTTGGGTATTTCAAAGCAGAGTGTTACCAATAAGCGTAAGAAATTAGTTCTGCTATTGTTTAAGTCTGATAATATAAAGAAGTTTGATGCTTTTATTAAGGCATTGGAATGAAGAATGTATTAAATGTACTTTTTATGTTAATATATTGATTTGTTGCTAGTTGTGATGTGTAAGTTTACTGAAGTAGAAAAGATAGTGTACTAAATGTACTGCTGATATTTGGAAGTTAAGTGTTTTTTTACTAATTTTGCAAACAACAAGAACAATTTTAAACTAAAAAATAGATGAAGGCTAAACTATCTATAATAGGTATGATGATATGCTTGCTCTTCTTTGGATGTAAGTCAGAGAAGGAACAAGTGAGAGACAAGATAGAGGAAATGAAATCTCGTCCGATAGAATTGTGCCTTGACAAGATGGAATGTCGGCGTAATCCTCTGAATAAACTGGATAAGAAGTACACGATGGTTGAATATATAGATTCTACAGAGTGTACCCCATGTGCCTTGAATAAACTTCGCATTTGGAATCCTTTGATAATGGAGGCTAGAGCTAAGGGTGTAGATATAAACTATATTTTTATTGTGGCTCCCAAGCCATCTGAAATGGATGATATAAATTTAGAACTAGGCGTTACGGATTTACAGAGTTCTGTCTATATTGATACTTCGTATGAGTTTAGAAAGCTGAATCCTTCTATGCCGATTGATAATAAATATCATTCATTTTTATTAGGAGAAAATAATGAAATTTTGTTTGTTGGTAGTCCCATAAAAAATGAAAAAGTGAAAAATATTTATAAAAGAATTCTTAAATTTTAAATTAAGTGCAGAATATGAAGAATAAATTTTTAGGAGCATTATGCCTTGCGATAGCTTGTGCTGGTGCAATGGCTTATTCTAGCCGTTATTCAGAAGACAATCCTTCAAGTGATGGTGTGTTGATGGAAAATGTTGAGGCACTTTCCCAGTCAGAGTCTGGTGGTGTCTATCTTCCTTGTTATGTGAGTCCTTCCATGAAATGCAGCGTAAATGTAAGTACTGCTAGTGGACAAGGTGTGTTGACACTTGATGGCCATCAAAAAGTGCAGGCGTAAAGTTGTAAATAATAGAGATATGACGGATTCTTCATATCTCTTAATTAATAAATTATGCAAATGAAGAGTTTTTTTTTAAATAATTTGATAATCATAGGCTTGTGCTTAGGATTTATATCTTGTTCTTCTGAGCAAAAGTATGTGGAAACAGAAAACTTGCAGGGAGAACTTATGGTTACAGATTCTTTAAATACAGGTGCTAATCCTTATGTACAAACAGATAATATTTGGTTTTTGAGGTCTTTTTCCAACAAGTTTAATAATAATGTATCAATTCAGAAAGGGGATACCCTTAAAACTGAAGCAATGGTTTTCACAAGAGGTGCAGGACGTGGGGAATATGATCAAACTGCTCTTGCAATTTCTTCTGACAAAAGCTTAAATATACTGAACTGCTCATCAAATGGAAACAAGATATATTCATTGACACGAATAGGTCTGGCTAAATACTCTAAAGGAAACTTTGAAGCAGATGAATATTATGATTTAATAAAGCTACCAGCTCTAAGATATATTTCTGATAATTACGTTATGCTTTCAGATTCCACATTATTGATATGTGGTGCACCATACAGTCAAATAGAGCATATCTTTACGACTATAAACTTTAAAAAGGCGACCCTAAAGCCTCTCAATTATTGGCCAGACGACAATCATAAAAAGGGAGGTTTAGCAAAGCATTCTGTTTATACGGATAATGCAAAGATTTATAGTGCAAAAGATAAATTCTTGTATGTGTGTGGTTGGGAACGCTATGCTTTCATTTTCAAAATAGATGGGGACAATGTGGATATAGAAAAGGAATTGTTCTTAGACAAACTCGATTACAAAGAGGCGGGAGACGGAAACTATGCTCCAACTAAGATAAGTGGAAAATCTCTAAGAATGGATGCTAATCAAAAGGCAATATATGCGTTTTTGATAGAAAAAAATAAGGAAGGGAAAGAACCTAAGAATTATATGGAGTCTCAATTTGGCAATGAGGTTGAGGTATATGACTGGGATGGGAAACTTTTACGCCATATCATACTAGACAAAGTTGGCTACAACATAAAGGTTTCTGATGACAATAAATGCCTCTATCTCTTTACTATGAATACAAAAAGTAACGCCCATGAAATTTGGCAATACCAATTATGAAAATATGTCAAATGCCTCTTTGATTTTAAAGTGGCATTTGGCATTAAAAAAGAATATTTATGAAGAAAAGTTATTTTAGCGTGAGTGTTTGTGCTGCTTTGATTGCTGTATGGGGATGTAAGCAAGAACATACCGATGTAAAGCAATTAGAGTGTGCTAGAAAAATCTCTGTAGAAGTTGGTTTGCCTATGGCTTTAGCTGCAGAGCAGAACTCTTTTATCGTTTCTGATTTTAAAGATGCAAAGGGAATGATAAAGGTGTTTGATATGGAAACGGGTAAACTCAAATATCAATTGGCTCCTAAAGGAGAGGCAAAGGACGAGGTGTTGGAAGCCTCGAATTTTGAATTGTTGAAAGATAATGGTGAAACGTTGCTTTATGTGTATGATTTGGAGAAAGGCAAGCTTTTAAAGTATGACTTAGGCAATCTTGCAAATAATAATAGTCCTACACAAATAGACAAGTTGAAGTCTAATGATCGATATTATTGCATAAACAATATAGGAAAAGGGTATGCTGCATTGGGAGTTTTTGAAAATCATAAATTTGATTTGTTGAATGATTCTCTAAAAAAGTATTCCACTTATGGCTCTTATTTGCCAAACAAGGAAAAGGTTTCTAATAAAATGATTGATGCAATGGCTAATTTTGGACGTTCGGTTGTGTCTTCTGATAAGAAAATACTAGTGAACTTTTCCTTTGCTGCAGGGGTGTTGAGATTTTATGATATAAAGAATGGTACGTTGGTTCATCGTAAGGATGCTGTAGTGAAGCCAATGAACTATAAAGTGAAAAATGATGACTATCAATTGCAGGATGGCCTAGGGTTCTTGTATGCGTCAATTTCCGACAACTACGTTTATGCCTTATATTCAGGGGAAAAAGAAAATTTTAATGCTCCTATGCCTACAGCTAGTTATGTCTATAAATACGATTATCAAGGCAATCTAAAAGATATTTATCATTTGGATAAAGCCACCTTTACGTTGGCTGTGAAAAATGACGATTCTCAATTGTTTACAATCGTGGACGACCCGAACTCAAAAATATTTGTTTATAATTTGAAATGAGTGACACTTGATGACCATCAAAAAGTGCAGGCGTAAAGTAATAAATGATAGAGATATGGAGACTCCATATCTCTTAATTAAAGGATTTTATCAATGAAGAAATTATTTCTACCTGTACGGTTGGAATGATTTCGAGATGTGTATGGCAGTGGAATACATTGTCTGAGTGAAGCTAGTTGAAACTGTCCCGCCTAGACAGCTAGCCTATCAGAGTTCGGCAGTTTGACTGTCTAGGCGGGACAGTTTCAACAACTACTCGTACAAAAACTTCGTGGAGCGATGCCTGTTGATTGGTGAGTCAAATTTTGCATTTTAGACCGCACACCGTACGGAGACCGCACTCTGCAAGTTGTTGTTTATCAATGAATTATGCCGTATTTGTGCGGTGTGCGGTCTATTTCTGTTTTTCATTCATACAGGTTGAAAATATTTGTTTATAATTTGCCAATCAGCACCAATTAAAAAGGAGGAAGATGGCAAAAATCTGTATTTTTATACGTAAATAATGTCAAAATGTAAAATGATTGACTAAAAATAGTGTTGTTTTAAAATAATTTCCGTATCTTTGCAGACAAATTGCGAATATCAATATTAATACTGTATAGATTATGGAAAAGATTAAGATGACGACTCCATTGGTAGAGATGGATGGTGATGAAATGACAAGAATCCTCTGGAAGATGATCAAGGATGAATTGATCCTGCCTTTCGTAGATTTGAAGTCAGAGTACTATGACCTTGGTTTGCCTTACCGCGACCAGACCAACGACCAGGTAACCATCGACTCTGCCGAGGCTGCCAAGAAATATGGTGTAGCAGTAAAGTGTGCTACCATCACTCCTAATGCACAGCGCATGGATGAGTATAAGCTTCATAAGATGTGGAAGAGCCCTAATGGTACTATCCGTAGTATTATGGATGGTACTGTGTTCCGTGCTCCTATCACAATCCCAAGTATTCACCCTTGTGTGAAGAATTGGGAGAAGCCTATCACCATCGCCCGTCATGCATACGGAGATGTATATAAAAGTGTGGAAATCCGTGCCGATGAACCGGGAGTAGCCAAACTCGTGTTCGAGGGTAAGAGCGGAAAGAAGCAGGAGGTGGAAATCCACAACTTCGATGGTGCCGGCGTTATCCAGGGTATGCACAATACCGACAAGAGTATCCGCAGCTTTGCTCACAGCTGCTTCAAGTTTGCCATCGATACCAAGCAGGATCTCTGGTTTGCTACCAAGGATACCATCTCAAAGACTTACGATGCGCAGTTCCGCAAGATCTTCGAAGAGGTTTACGAGAGTGACTACAAGGAGAAGTTCGCTGAACTCGGTATCGAATACTTCTATACGCTGATAGATGATGCGGTGGCTCGTGTAATCCGTAGCAAGGGTGGATTCATCTGGGCATGCAAGAACTATGATGGTGATGTGATGAGCGATATGCTCAGTACCGCTTTCGGTTCTCTGGCTATGATGACCTCTGTATTGGTTTCTCCAGAAGGAAAGTATGAGTATGAGGCTGCGCATGGTACCGTTACCCGCCACTACTATCGCTATCTGAAGGGTGAGGATACCTCTACCAACCCAATGGCAACCATCTTTGCATGGAGTGGAGCCTTGAGAAAGCGTGGTGAGATGGATGGACTTCAGGATCTCCAGAACTTCGGTGACCAGCTGGAGGCTGCTTGCTTCGATACCTTGAATGATGGTATCGCTACCAAGGATCTCGTCAACCTGATGGAAGGTGTTGAGGCTAAGCCTGTCAACTCAGCCGGCTTCATCGCTGCTATCCGTGAGCGCCTGGAGAAGAGATTGGCATAGTCCTCTCTCTCTTCTTCAGAAAGATAAAAAAAGCCCTGCAGTACTTCTCGTTTATTGAAGTATTGCAGGGTTTTATTTGTTAGAAAAGCGATTTGTTTAGTTATATGGTGTAGCCAATATAATTACACTGAGTTAAAAAGTGTAATATTATACTATGCTTTATCGTTTTTTTGCAAAAAATCGTTGTTGTTACAAAATTGTAATCTGATGTAACGCTTATTACGAGATAAAAAATGTATTTTTGCACCATAATTACGAATTTATAAAAAATAGATTATGGAAAAGGCGGATAAAAAAATTCTTGTTGTTGATGATGAACAGGATTTGTGTGAAATCTTGAGTTTCAATATCCAGATAGAAGGATATCATGTGGATACAGCCAATTCTGCCGAAGAGGCTTTGGAAATGGATATTGCATCCTATGATCTGTTGCTGCTGGATGTGATGATGGGAGGTATGAGTGGATTCCAACTGGCTAAGAAGTTGAAGGAGAACCCGATGACTGCCCATGTGCCAATCATTTTCCTTACCGCTCGGGATACGGAGAATGATACGTTGACGGGATTCAACCTGGGTGCTGATGATTATATTTCCAAGCCATTCTCCATCCGTGAGGTGATGGTACGCATTCGTGCCGTATTGCGCCGTACCGCAGAACAGAATGGTAGTGCTGATGAACCTAAGGTGATTGGCTATCAGGGACTGGTGCTGAATCTTGATAAGAAAACGGTAAGCATAGACGGTGAAGCTGTTCCTTTTACCAAGACTGAGTTTGAGTTGCTCCATCTCTTGTTGGAAGAAAAGGGCAGAGTCTTCTCCCGTCAGGAATTGATAGACCGGGTGTGGCCTAAGGATGTAATGGTACTCGATCGTACCGTGGATGTGAACATTACCCGTATGCGTAAAAAGGTTGGACGATTCGCAAAGTGCATCGTGACTCGTCTCGGTTTCGGATATTATTTCGATGCCTGATTGGTTTGACTTTGATTTACAGATAATTGTGAAGTTTAATATTCAGTTTTTAAAGTTCGATGCTTAAAACAAATACTGTAGGTAGAAAATTGTACTTTAGTGTGCTGGCGGTGTTCCTAGTGTTCGCTGTCAGCTTTATCGTGTTTCAGCAAACACGAGAGAAGCAGTATAAGATTAGTACCCTTACCTTGAAACTTGCCAACTATAACGAATTGTTGGTGGAGGATCTCGCTCTCTCTTCTTCAAATGGTATTCTATTGTCGGATACGGTGAATCTGGTGGATAGTGTCAGGGTAGCTGAGGCTAAACTTGAGGATTTTGTTCAGGAACACGAAAGTAAAGACTTGAGAGTGACTCTTATCAAGCCTGATGGTAAGGTAATCTACGATAATATGGGTAAGGATTTTCGCAAGTTTTCCAATCATGCAAAAAGAGCGGAGGTTGCGGAAGCGCTTCTGGATGGAATGGGAACCAGTGTGGAACGCCAGTCTTCTACTCTCAAGCACGATTATTTCTATGTGGCATCTTATTTCCCTAAAAACCAGTTGGTTGTGCGTACGGCTCTGCCATATAATGATGATTTGGCAAAGTCGCTTCAGGCTGATCAGCATTATATCTGGTTTGCTCTTGTTGCCGTCATCATTCTTACGCTTGTGCTCTATCGTTTCACCAGTCGTCTGGGTAGTAATATTTCCAAACTCCGTATATTTGCCTATAAGGCAGATCACAATGAAAGCCTGGAGGTAGAAGATTTGGCAAGCTTCCCGGGGGATGAGTTGGGAGAAATTGCTGAAAGAATCATCAAGATGTATAAGCGCGTGCAGACTACCCGAAAAGAACAGGATATCCTGAAAAGACAACTTACTCAGAATATCGCTCATGAGTTGAAAACTCCTGTGGCTAGTATTCAGGGATATCTGGAGACGATTCTGGATAACCCGCATATCAATGAGGCGACCAAGGCGCAATTCCTGCAACGTTGCTTTGCCCAAAGTGAACGGTTGACCTCCTTGCTTCACGACATCTCTACGCTTAACCGTTTGGATGATGGTTCTGATATGATAGATTTTGAAGCGGTAGATATTACCCAGATGGTAGCTGATATTACCCGTGAGACAGCGTTGGCTCGACAGGAAAGGAAAATGACTTTTGATAACCGGATGCCGGAACATATCGTGGTGAAGGGAAACCGAAGTCTGATATATAGTATTTTCCGCAATCTTACAGATAATGCCATTGCTTATGCTGGAGAGGGGCGCAAGATGACCTTGGAGGCGAAGGAACAGGGAAATAAATGGCATTTCATTTTCCAGGATAATGGTCAGGGAGTACCACCGGAGCATCTGGCCCGTTTGTTTGAGCGCTTTTATCGAGTGGATAAGGGGCGTAGCCGCAAAATGGGTGGTACTGGTCTCGGACTTGCCATTGTAAAGAATGCCGTTCTCCTGCATGGAGGTACTATTCGGGTAAGTAATTTGCCGGAAGGCGGTCTCAAGTTTGAGTTTACCCTTAAAAAATAAGCAAAAATATTTGAATACAATATATAATATGCGCGCGCGAGAGCGTGCGCATATATGCGTATGTATGCGCGCCCCAGTGTGCGCATGTATATTATAAGGTGCTGAGTATCTGATAGTTTATTAAAGTGTTTACGATTGTTAAAAAGCGGCGTATTTTGAAACTTTTTCCTCAAAACATTTGGCGGAATGAAAAATAGTTAGTACTTTTGCACTCGCTTTTGAGA
>ULSN01023334.1_pt1 | contig 30028 bp, 25 predicted proteins | sample 1956771 | NCBI WGS metagenome assembly ULSN01 (sample SAMEA4835709, study PRJEB28245) | human gut metagenome | biome: gut microbiome; material: fecal sample | place: Denmark | collected 2008
AGGCCTCCTGATGCTTGCAGTTGTTATAGACGTAGTAGGTGTGCTCCTTGCCATCCTTGATGCCACGGATGCGGCATCCGATGGAAGTCTCACCCTCGTAGTTCTCGCCGAGGTCCTGCGGATTGGGGAGGACGGCCTTGAGGAACTGCAGCGGCACGATGTTGACCTTCACCTTCTTTGTCGGATCATCGGCGAGCGGTGCCTCGTAGGTCACCTCGTCGATGCGTCCCATACCAAGGTTCATGATGCAGTCGAGATAGGTGAGATACTGCTGTCCGAAGGTCATCCAGAAACGACCGCGCTTGATGGTCGGGAAATTGAGCACGAGGCTCTCCAGCTCCTCGTGGTGCATGAGGTAGCTCTCGCGCGGTCCCACGTTTGGATAGTTGAGCGTCTTGTGGACGGCCAGCGGGTCTGTCTCGAGCCATTTGCCATCCTCGTAGTAGAGGCCCTTCTGCGTGATCTCGCGGATGTTGATCTCCGGATTGAAGTTGGTGGCGAAAGCTTTGTGATGGTCTCCAGCGTTGCAATCGACGATGTCAAGGTAGTGGATCTCGTCGAAGTAGTGCTTGGCGGCATAGGCCGTGAAGATACTGCAAACACCCGGGTCGAAACCACAACCGAGGATGGCGGTGAGGCCCGCCTGCTCGAAGCGCTCGCGGTAGGCCCACTGCCAACTGTACTCGAAGTGGGCCTCGTCCTTGGGCTCATAGTTGGCGGTGTCGAGGTAGTTGCAGCCGCAGGCCAGACAGGCCTCCATGATAGTGAGGTCCTGATACGGCAGGGCGAGGTTGATGACCAGTTCGGGCTTGTAGCTCGACATAAGGGTCTTCAACTGCTCCACGTCGTCGGCATCGACCTCGGCCGTCTGGATGTCCATCTTGTAGCCTTTGTCGTGGATGGCCTTCACGAGTCGGTCGCATTTCTCCACATGGTGGCTTGCGATCATCATCTCGGTGAAGACGTCCGTGTTCTGCGCAATCTTGAAGGCGGCGACGGTAGCCACGCCACCCGCGCCGATCATTAATACTCTGCTCATTCTATGTTTCGTTTTATCTTGTTATTTCATCTTTTGGTCTATCTCTGCCTGGGTGATGCCGAGGGCGTCCATGAGGGAGAATCCGAGCATCTCCTCGCGGCAGCCGGCAGTCTGCGTGGGCTGCATGGTGAAGAGCGTGACGTGCTTCTTCTCGTCATCCACATCGCGGAGAGCCTGGCGCAGCTCCTGCCAAAGCGAGGCGTCGCTGCCGTCGGGGACTACCATCAGGCGCGTCACTTCCTCTTCCGAGAGCAAGAGGCGGACCAAGTCGGTCAGCACGGGACCTTTCGTCTGTCCCTCCTCGCCCGTGGCGATGCAGTTGATGATAAACTCGCCCAACTGTTCTGAGCGGAAGGCCTTGCCGTCGAGTTCGGTCTCATAGTCGGCAGGAGAGAAATGGAGGAGCTTCGGCGTCTTGCGGTCGTGGAGCAACACGACCTGGGTCTCGTGGTCGCCAGGGCGAAGACGCCCGTCGAGGGCGACGTCCACCAGCCATTGGCTGAGGTCGGCCTGTGGGATGCGACGTCCCAGCATGCGCTCAAAGTTGACTATCAGGTCGAAGGCGACGTGATCGACGAAATCGGCATCGACGATGATGATATTCTTGCTCCAATTGACGGGATTGATTCCTTGCTTTTTCATTGGCACAAAGATACGGTTTTTAGCTTAGTGGGCCAAACTTTTCCTTGTTTTTCTTTTGGTTCACCCGATAAATGGAGCGACAGGGTTGTTTTGCTCATCGTTTGTTGTTGTCCCAACTCCTCTTCTCATTCTCAGCCTCGACGGGCTGGCTTTTGTCCTCGGCGGGCTTTACCTCGGTAGTCTCGGACTTTAGCTCTACAGGCTTGACCTCTACCTTGGTGGGGGCGGGCTTCATCTCGGCGGGGTTGTCCTCGGCCTTGGCGGACTTGGCCTTGACTTCCCCCAGTTTCAGACAGCGCTCCACATCGGAGAGCAGGCGACTGTAGGGTTCCGACTGCATGAAGCCCATGTTGCGGCGGAGCGTCGGCACAATATCGACCGTACTATGGTCGTAGCAGGACAACTCGTTGAGGCGCTGCGTGTTGTGGACCGCCAGACGGTTGATCTCATTCTCACGGGATCGGATGAGTTGATCGCAGACCTTCTGCATCATCGGCACGACGACACCGTCGAAGAGATGATGGCCCTGGATGTAGAGATAGGTGGTCTCGGGCGTGACACCCAGTCGGCGCAGGTCGCACGACAGTTCACTGAGTTTCTCCTTCGTCCCCGGATTGCCCTTGCGCAGGGCGGCGAGCTTGCGGTTGACCTTGCGCTGCAGGTTGTCGAGCAGGACGGAGGCCTTGCCCGTAGAAAAGGCACCAAGAGCCACGACATTGTTGAAGTCGGCGATGGTGAAGAGGTTGTTCTTCCTCCTCCGATAGAAGAAGATGTTCCACAGGAAGAGGGGGTAGATGATCTGACTGTAGCGGCGCAGGAAGGCGTCGAAGTCGAAGGTCTTGCGGTCGTTGAGGGTCACAGAGACACACATATCGTGGAGGCTCGGTCCGTAGCACTGGTAGTTTTCTATCGCATAGACGTAGGTGTGGAGGACGTAGGGATTGTCGCAGACCTGCTTAGAGTCCTCCGTCCGCCCCTGGAGGAGGTAGTCGTAGTCGGCATCGACGCAGGCCAGCATGTCCTTGCCCGCGCCGTTGAGCAGCAGGCTCGTCAGCACCGACTTCTTGCCGCGCGAGAGTTTTTTGCGCGTGGGTAGCATCACCTCGAAGTAGCGGTGCTCGTTCTCATAGCGGGCGAGCACCATGCGCCAGAAGAAAACGTCGTCGTAGGCCTCAACGTAGGCCACGATCCTGCGCCTCGCCTTGCGCCCGTTGAGGCGGTTGGAGGCGGTGATGTAGTCGGAGGTGATATTGTCTTTCAGCCGTTTTGCCATATCGCAGCCTCCCCTATTATTCGTCCTCCGTTATCTCCGACACCTCCGTCACGTTGTCGAGCCAGCCGTTCATGATGACGGCGGGACTGTGGGTGGTGAGGATGACCTGTACGTTGGGGTTGAGTTCGAGTATCAGGTCGATGAGCCGCTTCTGCCATTCGACGTGGAGGCTCACCTCGGGCTCGTCCATGAAGAGCACGTAGTTTTGTCCGTCCTCGATGAGCACGGTGAGCAGGATAGCCAGCATTTGTTTCTCGCCACTGGAGAGTTGGTAAGGCATGAGCGTCTCGCCGATCTGTTCGAAGCGGATTTCGTTCTCCGTGCGCACGATCTTCTTTCCTGTCTCGGAGAAGAGGTCATCAATGAGATCCTGGAACTTCCGCTTCGGTTGGCTGAGGCGCTGGGCTTCCTCGGCAGCCTCGGGTGTGGCCTTCTGCAGGGCCTGGATCATGCGGTTGCCGATATTGACCTGGTAGTCGAGATACTTCCGCTGCAGTTTGTAGATCTGCCAGTCGAGTTCGGTGACGAGGGAGGCGTCGATCTTGTCCGTTATCTCCGTACTCATCAGCGGGCGGTCGAAGGACCGGATGATGTCGAAGCGTATCCAGCGTGCCTCCTCGGGCGCCACACGCAGATGGACTCCCTTGACGGGATGGCTCGGCAGTTCACCACCCCGGGCCAGGCTACGCACCACCTTGTTGAGGATGGTGCTCTTACCCACACCATTGATACCACTGAGGATATTGACCTGTCGGTGCAACTCCCAGCGGACATGCTTCTTGCCGCTCCAAAGCGATTCGATCTCTATCTCCTTGATGTATTCAGCGTATTTCTGCATAACGTTCAGGTATAATTGTTTGTTGGGAAGCTCTCGCCACGAGGCTGGCTTCTCTTGCAAAGTTAGTCATTTTCCTTCATACTAACACGCTGCAGACGGTCTTTTTCTTCAAAAAAACACGCTTAAACCCTTACGGTGCTATTTATCTTCATCTTTTATCGTCTTTCTTACTTACTTTTTCCTTTAGCATCATTTGCGCAATCAGTCCTTTTTTACTACTTTTGCAACGTCAATTTCAACCATCACCAACCAACAACACCACCAAATAGATGAAACGTATCTCCCTCCTCGCCCTGATCGCCACCGCGCTATGGACCCTCTCCACGTCGGTCCTGGCGCAGAGCCAAGACGGCTTGAGACAATATGTGGAGCCCCGCATCGGCACGGCCCACTGTCGCTACTTCCACTTTGCGCCGGGCGCACTGCCCTTCGGCATGGCCAAGCCCGGCCCCTCCACAAACGGCCACTACGGCAACGTGGACGGCTGGCAGGCCACAGGCTACGACTACCGAGACCTGTCAATCGAGAGTTTTCCCTGCACCCATGAGTTTCAGGTGGGCGGCATCAGCGTCATGGCCACCACGGGGCGCCTCATCACCATGCCCGGCGACACCACGGAGACGGGCATACGAGAGGGCTACCGTTCCCACTTCAGCCACGACGACGAGATAGCGACGGCGGGCTACTACAGCGTTCTGCTACGGGACTACGGCATTAGGGCAGAGATGACGGCCACGCAGCGCGTCGCCCTGCAACGCTACACATTCCCCAAGTCGCGGGAGAGCCACCTCATCTTCGACATCGGCAACCGTATGGGAGAGAGCGGAGCAATCAAGGACGCCGAGGTGCGCATCCTCGACGACGGCACCATCGAGGGCTTCGTCGTCACCTATCCCGAATATGTCAAGGCCTACCAGCCCGGGGCAGTCGTGCCCATCTACTTCTCGGCCTCGACCAGCAAACGGCCGAAGCGCTGGGGCACCTTCCACCACGACAACATCCACTCCAACAAGCGCGAGGCCCGCGGTGAAGGGGCGGGAGCCTATCTCTCCTTCGCCACGAAGGAGGGCGAGCAGGTGACGGTGAAGGTGGGCATTTCCTACACCTCCGTGGAGAACGCCCGGCAGAATCGGCTGGCCGAGGCGCGGACGCTGACCTTCGACGAGGCCAGGGAGGAGTCGGCACGCCAGTGGGAAGAGATGCTGGGGCGCATCCGCGTCGAGACGGATCGCAGGGAGGACAAAGTGAAGTTCTACACGGGCCTCTACCATGCGCTGCTGGGTCGCGGCGTCTGCAGCGACGTATCGGGCGACTATCCTAAGCACGACGGCACAGTGGGTCACCTGCCGAAGAAGGAGGGGCGTCCGACCTTCAACCTCTACAATACGGATGCCATGTGGGGCGCGCAATGGGGACTGACGCAGCTCTGGGTGATGGCCTATCCCGACCACATGAGCGACTATATCAGCAGCCACCTCCAGGTCTATAAGGACTGTGGATGGCTGGCCGACGGACTGGCCTGCAGCCGATTCGTCTCGGGCGTGGGCACCAACCAGCTGAGCAACATGATCGTGGCGGCCTACATGGCGGGCATACGCGACTTCGACCTGCCGCTGGCCTACGAGGCTTGCCTGAAGAACGAACTGGGATGGGAGGACCGACCGCGCGGCGCTGGCAAGGCCGACACCAAGGACTTTCTCCGGCTGGGCTACGTGCCCCACGTCCACGCCAAGGACGGCGGACTCTACAACTTCTCAGCGTCCCACACGATGGAGTATAGCTACAGTGCCTACGCTGTGGCCCAGTTGGCCAAGGCCTTGGGCAAGGAGGCTGACTATGAGCGGCTGATGGGCCTCTCGCACGGCTGGAAGAACCTCTACGACTCGACGTGCAACTTCGTGCGGCCGCGCTACGACGACGGCACCTTTGTCGAAAACTTCGACCCGCTGGAGGTGTGGCGAGGATTTCAGGAGGGCAACGCATGGCAATACACTTTCTACGTGCCCCACGACCCGCAGGCGATGATCGCCAAGGTGGGGGCTGACGTCTTCAACGCTCGCCTTGACAGTATCTTCACGCTCTCGCAGCGACGCATCTTCAGCGGAGGAACGGAGGTGGAGGCGTTTGCCGGACTGCGCACGCTCTACAACCAGGGCAACGAGCCTTCGCTCCATATCTCATGGCTCTTCAACGAGTCGGGACGGCCGTCGAGAACGCAACACTGGGTGCGCGCCATCCTCAACGAGTTCTACGGCACAGACGGCATCCACGGCTACGGCTACGGCCAGGACGAGGACCAGGGAATGCTGGGCGCCTGGTACGCCGTTTCTTCCATCGGCCTCTTCGACGTGAAGGGACTCGACGACCTCCAGCCCTCACTGGGCCTGGGCAGCACGATCTTCGACCGCGTGACCATCCAGTTGCACCCGCGCTATTACCCCGGAGGCCAGTTTGTCATTCAGGCCGTGGACAACAGCCGCCACAACGAGTACGTGCAGCGCTTCTCCCTCGACGGCACGCGACTGACCACTCCGCGCCTCCCCTTCCAGCGCTTCGCCCAGGGCGGCACGCTCACCATGAACATGGGCTCCACGCCCGTGGACAACTACGAGTAGCCACTGGCCAGCACGCAGAGGAAACAAACTATCCAGTGCGACCTTTAGTTATCACTAAGTGTGGTCATTAGTTATCACTAAGTGTGGTCATCAACAACCTTCGACAAGGTAACGGAACACGCCACGAGACTGCAAGACAACGACATCGCCGCTCGCACGCCACCCTGGAGCACCCACCAGACAACCAGCAAGAGCGCGGTGCTCGCGGGGGAGTAAAACTCAGATTACACCCACGGCCGCGCGGCGATGCAAAAAGTGCAATAAAAAACAAAATCGGAGCATTCTTTTCAGTTATTCCTGCACGTTTTTCAAGAATAATTCATAACTTTGCATCTGTCTATTAATACTCACAACGTGCCAGTATAGACTATAAGACAAGCGGAATAAAAGTCGTGCCGACCGGCAAGGGAAGGGACTGCCGTTGACGGCTCGCGCTAAGGCCCTGCAACAGTCGGCAGGGAGTGTAGCAACGCGCCACAGTCCATCCTCCTCGCCATGCTGACACGGCAAGCATAGAAAAGGCTCATAACGGCAGAAAAGAAGGGGGCGCTCCGTTGGAACATCAACAAAAGCGCCAGCCTACACACTGCAAAAACGATCAAAGAACAAAATATGAAAAAATACACCATCAGCTCTTCACTGAGGCGAATCATACTATCGGTCTGCGCCGTGGCATTGTGCGCATGCTCGTCGGAGACAGGAGAAGGCGAGCAGCCGGACACGCCGCCCACCCCACCCGATCCGGCAGCGCAATGGCCGATACGCATCAGCAGCGTGCAGGAAACCCTCGGCTCGGACGACGCCTTCGAAGAGGGCGACAAGATAGGCGTGTACGTGGTGAACCGCAACAGCGACGGATCGCAGGTCGCACTGAAGACTGAAGGCAACTATATAGACAACAGGATGTATGTGCTCCGGAGCACCTGGACCTCGGCGGTGCCGGAATACTGGAAGGACGCTGCTACCCACGCCGACTTCTACATGTACTATCCTTACACCACGACAATAGCGAATGTCGAGGCACTGCCATGGAGCGTGAGGACCAACCAAAGCGCAGCGTCGGACTACAAGGCCAGCGAACTGCTCATCGGCAAGACGCTGGACGCAGCTCCGAGCGAGAACGCTGTGAGCATCAGCGCGAAGCACGCCATGGCGCAGGTCGTCATCACCCTGGCGGCGGGCAAAGGATTCTCCACGGCCTCGCTGGCGAGTGCCCTGATCAGCGTGAGGATCAACAACGTGAGGACGCACGCCACGGCCAATCTCGCCACAGGCATCGTGACGGCGACGGAGGGCAAGGGCTATGTCACGCCGATGAGGGATGGCAGTGTGTACAAGGCGATCGTGGTGCCGCAGCAGTTGGACAAGGGCCACTTGATCACGGTGACGGTGGACGGCACGGACTTCAACCTGCAGAAAGACCCACGGCTCACGGCCTTTGAGCAGGGACACCGCTACCAGATGACCGTGACGCTGAGCAAGACCAGCGGCGGCATGAGTGTGGGCATAGTGAACTGGAGCGACGACGGCGTGGACTATGGAGGCGTTGCCGAACCGAATTAAGGCGTCGCGGAATCATCATTAGAAAAAAGCAAGATCCATGAGAACTATCATCAATAACAGTCTGTTCTGTCTCCTCGCCATCGTGGCAGCGACGCTCTGCGGTTGTAGCGACAGCATCTTCGACGACGACGCACAGAAGGATGGCGGCAGCATCCGCCTGGCGGCAGACATCGAGCAACTCTCCGTGATGAGGGTGAACGACTGCGGCTTCTGCGACGGCGACATGATGGGCGTGTACGTGGTGGACTATGAGGGTGGCAACCCGGGCACGCTGAAGCTGAAAGGCAACCGTGGCGACAACGTGCGCTACACCTTCGACGAGGCGTCCAACAAGTGGACCGGTGCCTACGAGCTGTACTGGAAGGACGGCCACACACCTGTTGACGTGTACGGATACTATCCGTTTGCTGCGCCCGAGAGCATCGAGGACTACCAGTTTGAGGTGCAGAAAGACCAAAGCAAAGCCTCCTCCAGCGACGAGATGGGGGGCTACGAGGCGAGCGACTTCCTCTGGGGGAAGGTGGACGAGGTGGCTCCCACCAGCAGCGTGATCCGCCTGCCACTGTCGCACCGCATGTCGAACGCCCGCGTCACTCTGCTCCAGGGAACGGGATTCACGGCCGAAGAATGGGCGGCCACGGAGAAGATCGTGCTTGTGCAAAACGTAGCACGCAAGGCAAGCATCAACCTGGCCGACGGCACGGTGCGCAAGGCGGGCGAGGTGGAGCCCACGGCCACCCTGCCCTCATGCGTCGGCAACGAGTGGCGCGCCATCGTGGTGCCACAGACTGTGCCCCAGGGCGCGGCGCTCTTCAGCATCACCATCGGAGGCACGCCGTTCAAGTTTACCAGACCCAACGACTTCGAGTACAAGGCTGGCCACATGATGAACTTCAGCATAAGGGTGGACAAGCAGCAGGAAAGCGGACAGTACAAACTGACGCTTGTGAGCGCGAGCGTCAGCGAGTGGGAAAGCGACCTCGTGAACCACAACGCCACGGCAAAGGAGTATATCGTGGTGAACGCCACTCCCGGCAAACTGAAAGAGGCCATCACCGCCCTCGGCAAGGACTACACGACGCTGAGAAACCTGAAGATCACGGGCGAGATCAACGCCGAGGACTTCTACTTCATGCGCGACCACATGCCGCGGCTCACGGCACTCAATCTCAAGGAGGTGCGCATCAAGGCGATGTGCAAGCCGGGCGAGGGCGAAGAGGGATATGACGACCAGATACCGGGTAGTGCGTTCTATTATCAGCATACCAATGGTGGCAGCCAGTCTCTGACTCGCATTATACTTCCCGACCGGCTAAGAGCCATCGGTGGCAACGCGTTCTATGGATGCAACAACCTCACCGGATCGCTTGTCATTCCAGAGGGTGTGACAGAGATAAGGCGTGGTGCCTTTAATGGTTGTTCTGGACTGAACGGCACGCTCACACTCCCATCCACATTGAGGAAACTGGGCAACAACTGGAACAGCGACACCGCCGACGAGGGCACAGATTATTATGGTGGCGTGTTCCAGAACTGCACCGGCCTCACGGGAAATCTCGTACTGCCCAACAATCTCGAACTGATCAGAGGTTATTGCTTCGCTGCATGTTCTGGACTTTATGGCGAGCTGCGACTGCCCGAGAAGCTGAAACACATGGGGCGTAGTGCCTTTTCATTCTGTCCTGGACTAACAGGTTCCTTGACGATACCACAAGGATTATCCACAGTTCCGGTTGAAGCCTTCAGCGATTGTGGCTTCAATGGTACGCTTACGCTTCACGACGGGATTACGAATATAAGTATTTTGGCTTTCAACAATTGTCATTTCAAGGGAGAGCTTCGCCTGCCAAAAAATCTGAGGACAATCTCCGAGCGCGCCTTCTCCAATAATGACTTTTCTGGCGAACTGAAATTACCGCCCAGTGTGGAGCATATAGGCAGTTATGCTTTTGCCAACAACTGGCGCATCACGGGCACCCTCAGCATTCCGGAGGGCGTGGTGAGCATTGGCCAGGAGGCATTCGCGGGGTGCAAGATGCTCGAGGGCGTAGTCTTCCCCGAGTCTATGGAAACAATACGCCAAAGGGCCTTTGCCGAGTGTTTCGGCATCGGATCGATCGTCTGCCGTGGCACCATGCCTCCACGGATAGAAGCCAACGCCTTTAACGGCGTGGCCAAGGACAACTTCACCGTGGAGGTGCCGGTTTCTTCCGTGGCCCACTATCAGACGGCGCAAGGCTGGTGTGAGTTCAAGCGCATTGCCGCCCACCACGAACTGACCTGCCGCCCCTCGGTGGCCTGCGCCCTCAGCACAGAGCACAAGCAGACGATCACCGTCCAGGCCGAAGGCGAATGGGAGGTGGCCAGCAAGCCCAGCTGGTGCGACGTCTCTCCCATGAGCGGCAACAAAAAGACCGAGGTCACGCTCACCATCAAGGCCATGGCGAAAGGCTCCGGCAACGACCGCAACGGCAAGGTGGTGTTTCGGCTGAAGGGCAAGGACTACACCCACGAATGCAGCGTGGCGCAGTATGGCTACCAGTATGGAGAGAACGAGTGGCTGACGCTGCAAAAGGCCACGCGCGGCCACCGCGGCGGTATCAATATCGTGTTGCTCGGCGATGGATATGACGCCGAAGACATTGCCTCAGGCGAATACCTGAAGATCATGAAGCAACAGATGGACCATTTCTTCGACATAGAGCCCTACAGGACCTATCGTCAGTATTTCAACGTCTTCACGGCCTTCCCGCTGTCCTCTGAGTCGGGCATCGGCACGGTGAACACCATCCGGCACAACCGCTTCGGCACGACTTTCACGGGCAGCGGACTGAAAGCCACATACGACGAGATCTTCTCCTACGCCCTCGGTGCGCCGAGCGTGACGAAGGAGAACCTCCACGAGACGCTTGTCATCATCGTGCCCAACTCCACCGACTATGGAGGCATGACGCAGCTGTGGGCAGACGGATCGGCCATAGCCTTCTGTCCGCTCAGCACCTACGACTATCCGCTCGACTCGCGCGGCGTGGTGCAGCATGAGGCGGGCGGCCACGGTTTCGGAAAACTCGGCGACGAGTGTATCTACCACAACGCCTTCATAGACGCCTGCGGATGCGCTTGCTGCGGCCATGTGGACGAGCTCAGCACCGCCAAGAGCTACGGATGGTACGACAACCTCTCGCTCTCGGGCAAGGCCCACGGCGTGGGGTGGAGTCATCTTATCTACGATCGCCGCTACAGCGATCTTGTCGATGTGTATGAGGGCGGCTTCATGCACAGTCGCGGCGTGTTTCGGTCGGAGCAAAACTCGTGCATGAACAACTCCATACCCTACTACAACACGATCAGCCGCGAGAGCATCGTGAAGAGGATCAAGAGATATGCCGGCGAGACTTTCTCCTTCGAGGACTTCGTGCGGAACGACCAGACTGGAAGTGGCGTCTCGCCAAGTCGCGCCCTGCGTTCGGCCAAGGCCTGGTCGGCACGATCGGCCAGCACGAACCAGTACAGACCCGTGATACACAGGGGGAGTCCGCTGCGCATGGCGAAAGTGAGAAGGCACAGATAAAAGTGAGAAGACACAGATAACAAATAGAGGAGGCCAAGGGACAAAAAATAAATGGGAAGATGAAGAGACACCCTATGACGAAGAGACACCTTATGAGAAAGAGACACCTTATAATATATATGGCGCTGGCGCTGACCGCCTGTGGACTGGCTTCGTGCGGCGAGGACGCGCTGCCGACGGACGAGACAGCGACGGACAAGAGCGTTGAGATGAAGTTGCAGATGAGTCATCCCAGCACCAAGGCACCCACCACACCCTCCTACTTCGAAGCTGGCGACAAGGTAGGCCTCTTCGTGAGCGAGGACGGCAAGCCCTTGGAGGTGGGTGGCAACGTGGTGAACAACGAGGCGTTGACATTCAACGGCAACGAGTGGACGGCTGCCAAAACGCTGTATTGGAACGAGGGCTTGTACAATGTCTATGCCTACCACCCATACATCGGCAGGGTGAGCAGCATCGAGGACCAACCATTCAGCGTCAGCCTCGACCAAAGAACGGAAAAGACGGCAACGGCGCTCGGCGGCTACAAGGCGAGCGACCTGCTCTTTGCCACCAGCAAGGGCGTGAGGGCCTCGGACGAGCCTGTGCAGCTCGCGTTCAGACACATCATGAGCAAGATCACGATAAGACTCGTGAAGGGAGAGGACTTCGAGGGCGAAATGCCCAAAAACGCCACGGTATATGTGCACAACACCGTGACGGAGGCTACGATAGACCTCCAGGCGGGGGTGGCCACGCGCCATGCGAAGGCTCCGCGACAGACGATCACGGCACACCACGACGGCGACAACCTCTACTCTGCCATCGTTGTGCCGCAACGCATCGAAAACCGCATGCCGTTCATCGAGGTGATCATGAACAACATGAGCTATCTGTACGAAAGCAAGTTTCTGTTTAAGCCCGGCATGGAGCATTTTGTCAACCTCATCATCCCCAACAACCCCAATAGCACAAAAATAGAAATCGGCGGGGGAATCAAGAACTGGGAATAAAAGACATTTCAGAGCGAACAAAAGATATAACATAGCGAACAAAAAGTGCTACCATTGCAATGAAGAAAGCTATCTGCATATTATCAGTACTGGCCATCTTGCTCTGCGCTTGGCTCGTCCTGTTGTGGCTGCCTGCCCTCACCCACGAAGGGAAGCCACAGAGCGAGACGCGCTATGGACTGAGCGAAGGTCTGCAACTGGTAGAACAGACGTTTGCAGACAAGAAAAAGAGATATGTCATAGAGGACGGCGAAGGCAACGTGGTGTTTGACGTGCCCCTGCGCGGCTGCATCCTCGACACACGCTTCCGCGGCGGCAGGCTCCGCTTTCGCGAGCAGCAATCAGGGCGCGAGGGCTACATAGACCGCCAGGGCATCGTGACGCTTTTGCACGAGGGCGAGGCAAGCATTCCGGAGGAAGTGGCTACCGGAAGAACGACAAGGTTTGCCGCGTCGGCCATGGCTCCGGCCCAGCAGCTACAGGGCGAGGCCGCCGCTCCATCGCCTGGCGAAGGCGGGGGAAAACCGTCGGTAGCAGCGCGAAGAAACCAGTCTATAGCACAGGTGCCACTGAAATCTATCGTGAAAGACGATCCTTTCTTCAAGGAGGCATCGAAGATCATGCAGGGCAAGCTGACGGAGCAGGACGCCAAGCGGCGGCACACCATACTCAACTACTGCGAGCATTTGCGCACGGCATATACGACAAAAGACATCGACTTCTTGCGGCAGGTCTTTAGCGACAAGGCGCTGATCATCGTAGGCAACGTAGTGAGGCCGACGTCGGCCGACGGCCGGTGTGTAGCGGACGCGCGAGTGAGCTACGCCATCCGATCGAAGCAAGAATACATAGCGCGCCTCGCCAAGGTGTTTTCCACGAACAGCAAGGTAGATGTGAGGTTCTCCGACTTCCGCATCCTGCGCCACCCCACGATGGACGGCATCTATGGCGTCACGCTGCGGCAGCGGTATAGCAGCGACCGATACAGCGACGATGGCTACTTGTTTCTGCTGTGGGACTTCAGAGACAGGTCGATGCCCGTGATCCATGTCCGAACGTGGCAACCAGCCTCCTCGGTGGCAGATGGCTCAGAGATCATCAGCATACAGGACTTCAACCTGCAATGAGCCATAGAGCTAATGGCGCCTCGCCTGCTCTCAGAAAGAATATCATCGGAAAGAGGCAGGAAGTATTTCATAGGAAAGATATAAGAAGTATATCGACGGAAGATATAAGAAACATATCACAGGAAAGATGTAAGACAAAAGTGTTGACAATAGACATGAAGACAACGACTACCCTTGGCAACGCCCGCCCTCTGCTGCTCGCCCTCTGCCTATGGCTGCTCTGCGGCGGTAGTGCGCGCTCGCAGGAGTTCACGGTGAGCAGCTTCCGCCTGCTGCCCAACGACGCGAGTGGCTTTGTCAATAGCGTGCGCGACCTCAACGACGAGGCGTGCGCCTTGGTGAAGGTAGAGGCGCCGTCAGACTTTGCCTTCTCCACGCCCTTAGGCATCGTGAAGCGCAAGGACGAGGTGGGCGAGATCTGGCTCTACCTGCCCAAGGGCACGAAGATGCTCACGCTGAAACATCCCGTATGGGGCGTGCTGCGCGACTATCAATTGGGCACGACGCTGGAGAGCCGCATGACCTACGAGCTGAAAGTGGACGTGCCAAGGCTTGCCCTGGCGGAGCGCCACGACACCATCGTGCAGGTGAGAACCATCATCGACACCGTCACCGTGGCTCAGTCCAGGCCCAAGGAGCCCTGGACGGCCTATGCCCTGGCCACGATTGGCGCACACGACAACGGACCGTCCTATGGCGCGTTCTTCTCCCTGATGCGGCGCCATGGTTTCTTTGTACACGCCAATACGCTCTTTGGCAGTATCGGCAAGACACGCGGCAGTTGCGCCAAGGACGGCAGCCTCGGCGAGGGCACGGAGCGGCCCTACTATTCTGGCAAGACTGCAAAGAGCCACTTTACCATCACGGCGGGCGCCACACACCGCCTGACGAGGCAGCTGTGCCTCTTCGAGGGCGTGGGCTATGGGCGCAGCGCCGTGGCATGGCAGTTGGCGCAGAGCGAAGGTGGAGGATATGTGCTCAACGACGGACTGACGCACAAGGGCGTGGCGGGCGAGATCGGCGCACTCGTGGCATGGAGACACCTCAGTGTGTCGGCCTCGGCAGTCACCATCGGTGGAAAACATTGGCAAGGCCACCTGGGCATCGGAATCAAGTTATGGAGGACAAAGAAAATGAGAAAGAATGGGAAATAACAAGCACCTACACACGACGGGGCATCTACACATGACAGGCCACACGGACCACCGAGCCCACGGCCTGCTGGCACGCCCCAGGGTCTGCCGACTGGCTTGGAGGCTCTGTTGCGCAGCCGTGGCGGTTTGCCTTTTCTCCTGTGACAGCGACCAACCCGACTACCTGGAACCGCGCCTCACCACGCTGCCTGCCACAGATCTCACACGGACGGACGCCACGCTCCACGGATCGGCCACGGTGGCGGGCGAGACGGAGATGCCACAGCTGTACTTCAGATATGGCGCGACAGAGGCCATGGAGCAAACGGCCCCAGCAGTCTTCGACGACCAGACGATGGTGGCGGCACGCATCACAGGGCTCACCGCCGCCACCACCTACCACTATATGCTCGAGGGCACCAACGGCAGGACCACCGTGCGGGGCGACAGGATGAGCCTCACCACGCTGCCCAACGCCAAACCCTCGCTGGGCGAAGCGAGCATCGTAGGCCATGGTCCTATGAGCGCGATCGTAGGCTACAGGATCACGGACGACGGTGGCGAGACGATCACGGAGACTGGCTGCCTGTATGCGCTGGCCTCCGCTGCCGCCGACCAGCAGAGAGTGGTGCTCAAGGACTACCGCAAAGACCAGGAACGGCAGACGCTGCTGCTCCCCGACCTGCGCCGCAACACCACCTACATGATATGGCCCTACGCCACGAGCCGCATGGGCGAGACAGTGGGCGAGGCGATCACCTTCACCACGGGCGACGCCCTGCTGCTGGGCGAGCCAGGCCAACTGCGATCGTTGATGGGCAAGGACTTGTACGACTACTCCCACCTCTCCATTGCCGGACCTCTGAATGGCGACGACTTGCGCTGCCTGAGAGAGATGATGGGGCGCGGACGCGACAACGTGGCGACTGCAGGCAGGCTCTTGGACATAGACCTGACGGACGCGACTATCGTGGCAGGCGGCGAACCCTATGACGACGCACGATATGCGGAGGACGACGTGGTGGGGCAAGGCTTGTTTGCCGATTGCGCAAGCCTGTCGAAGATCGTCCTGCCATCCCAGACCACAACCATCGAGAAAGACGCCTTTGCCCGATGTGCGGCGCTTGAGCTGATCGACATTCCGGCCGCGGCTGCGTCGGTAATGCCCTCAAGTGGCTGTTCGGCCTTGCAGAGTCTCCGTGTCTCGGAGGCCAACACCCACTACGTCGGCAAGGACGGCGTGTTACTCAACGCCGACACCACACAAATCGTGTGGTTCCCGATGGGCAAGAAGGGCAGTTATGCGCTGCCTTCCTCCGTGACCTCGGTCGGCAGTTATGCCTTCAAGGAGTGTAGCATAGAGCGGTTCGTGTTTTCAGACCATGTGGCCAAGTTGGGCACGGGCGTCTTCATGAACAGCAAGGTGAGGGACGTGACCATGCCGGAGGCTCTGCGACTGGTGCCCACGGCCACCTTCCAAGGCTGCGCGCAGCTCCAGGTGGTGCGCCTGGGCAGCAAGACGGAGCTGATCTCCGACTATGCCTTCACAGACTGTCCGCTGACCGATCTATATGTAGAGGCCCGGATGCCGCCTGTCTGCCAACCCACAGCTTTTGCCACCCTCGGGGCAGACGTCCTCGCCTCTTGCCGCGTGCACGTGCCCAAGGGACGGGCCAACATCTACAAGGCGAGCGAAGGCTGGAATTTGTTTAAGAACATCATCACAGACTGATTATGACAACACCGGAAATAGAAGAACTCAAACAACTCGTCAAGCAGAAATACGGGAAAACGCTCGCTACGACAACAGACTTCGAGGAGTTTTCCCTCTATCTGAAGAAAAAGGAAGACAAGAACGTTTCGTCCTCCACGCTAAAGCGCCTCTATGGCTATGTGAGCGACGAGCACAAGCCGAGGCTTACGACGCTCGACCCGCTGGCGCAATACATAGGCCACGCGGACTACAAGGACTTCGTGTGCTGGCTGAAGAACAGCACGCTCTACAACTCGTCCTTCTTCATGGCGGACCAACTGACGAGCAGCCAACTGACTGCCGGCACGGAACTCGTGATAGGCTGGAGTCCCAACCGTATGCTCACGCTGCGCTATCTGGGCGAGAGCCTATACGAAGTGGTGACTACGGAAAACAGCAAACTGCTTTGTGGCGACCGCTTTGTGACGGGCTGCTTCATCAAGGGGCAACCGCTTCTGCTGCCCTATGTCGAACGCGACGGAGCGCGCACTATGGCGTTTGTGGCAGGACGCAAAGGCGGGCTCACGGTGGTAAGGTTGAAGAAGCGCAGCGCCAAGGTGGAAGAAACAAAGAAATAGAAACAAAGGGGATTCTGAGAGAATTCTGGGGGGCTGCTTGTCGTGCCTGTCAAGACGAATCCGCCCATAGCCTTATAGCTTATGCAAGACCATACTAAACCTATCCATGACACGATCGGCTCTTGGGACGACGGGCTCACGTCGAGGTTCACCGAGTCTATAGACCAAGAGCGGACCGTGGACTCCATGCCGGAGGAGAAAGGCTTTGGCAACGTCCAGGAGTATTATGTCTCCAACTCGGGCCCGACGCGTCTTTTCACCGCCACGCGGTATGGCAAGCGCTATGTGCTGAAATGCTTGAAGACGGACTACCTGCTCACGCCCGTATATCAACAGGCGATAGTGAAGGAGTTTGAGATCGGCCTGCTGCTGGAGCATCCCTATATCTGCCGCACGCTGGCCTTGGAGCAGCTCGCCGGCATGGGCCGCACCATCGTGATGGAACAGGTGGACGGCGACACGCTGCAGACGCTCCTCTCGGAGAAGAGGCTCTCGCCCGACCTTGCGCTCAGGATAGCCTCGCAAACGATGGACGCCCTGGACTATATGCACAGCAAACAGATCACGCACCGCGACCTGAAGCCGTCCAACATCATGGTGACCCACAGGGGGAAGAACGTGAAGATCATAGACTTCGGACTTTCCGACAGCGACCTGTTTGGCGTGCTGAAGATGCCGGCAGGCACCTACAGATACCTTGCGCCGGAGCAACTGCTGCAGGGGGCGGTCGCCGACCCCAAGGCCGACATCTACTCGCTCGGCATGGTGATGGAGGACATGGCGGAGGCAACGGGCAGCAAGCGGTTGCACAGAATGGCACGGATATGCACCGTGAAGGATGTCTCGCTGCGCCCCGAGAGCATAGAGGCGCTGCGCAGACGCCTGGCAGGAGGCAGACGCCTCAGGCGCATCGTTTCCTTCCTCGCCGCGCTCGTCATGGCCCTGGCCGCAATGGTGGCAGTCTCGCTCTTCGTGCGCAGCCACCAGGACGCAGAGGAAGCCGAAGGCAGGGAGCTGACAGACGACCACCAGGCGGCTCGCCAAGAAGACAACCAGGTCATCGACTACCATCTATGGGATAGACGATAGTCGATGACCTGGAGAAGGGAGGCCCGAAAGAGGAGACCTAAGGGAGAAGGAAGCACGAGGAGGGAAGTATGAGTGGGAAAAGGCTTGCTCACTCCCCGTTCGTACACTCGCCCGTCTCGTAGCTCTTGGTCATGTCTTGCAGGATGGCTATCATCTTCTGCCGAAGACTTTCTGGCTTCAACACCATCAGGTTGCGTCCGTGCCACAGCAGTTCCTGCAGAAAATCGCGCGTGGGGCGCACACGGAGCACATACTCGCGGTAGAGGCCGTCGGCCGATTGGCCCACCTTCTGCTGGCTCTCGTGCAGCGGCACCTCCTCAAGGTAGTTGTACTCGGGATAGAACACGCGCAGGCGCACGTTCTCTATCGGCTCGTCCTCCATGCGCATGATGCCGAAGCAACCATCGTAGTAGTTACTGGGCGTGAGCATCTGCTTCAGTTTGGGCGACAGAGGACGCTTTGTGCACTCCTCATACATCAAGGAGATGCGGTCGAACGGCAGGCAGCGCACCTGCTCTTTCTCGTTCACGCCGACGACGTACCAACGCTGCTTGAAGAACCTCACAAAAGCGGGCGTCAAGGCGACGGACTTCTCCACCCCGTAGGCCGTGGTGTAGTTAAACCTCAGCCGATATTGCTTGTCGATGGCTCTGAGGATGTCGTCGAGCAATTCTGAGTTGCGTGGCGCAGGGTCGAGCATCACCTTGGTGTGGTATTGCAGCATATCGCCCAGCGAGGCCAGCCGCAGGGAACTGAGCAGCCACTCCGTGACATCGTCACACTTCACACTGTCTTTCTTCAAATAGTAGCGATAGCCGTCGCTCTTGCCGCTACACTCCACCTTGATGCCAAACATTTGCTTTATTTCGTCACGATGGCGGTGAAACGTGCGCTTCTCCAGCGACTCGCCGCGGGAGTTGGCCGCAGCCTCCAGCCATGCGGCAGCTATCTCCTCATACGTCATGCGCCGGTGGTCGAGCTGGCCTATCAGCCAGACGAAGAATCTCATTCGCTTGTCCATACCCTGTGGTCCACTATTTCAAGAAGTTTGCTATCACCCGGTGCCAGTAGTCCCACGAGTAGCCCACCGAGGGATGGTTTACCGCCATCGCCCTCACCGTCCTGCCGCTTGCCAAGGAGTAGGCGCCCGTGGCTGTGCGACAGCCGTCCACGACGATGTTCTCCCCATCAGTCCAACGCTCGCCGGGCAGTTTGTCCCACAGGCGGTTGCCCCATACGATGAGGCATTCGGGCTGGTATTTTTCCATCACGTCGAAGAGGGCCTCGCCGGCCTGGCGGTATTGCGCGGCGGTGCCAGCCTCGCGCGGGCCGCCCATGGCCACTTGCAGATAATTGTAGAACACCACCGACTGCCATATCCGCTGACTCTGCGCCTGATCGGTCTCGCAGCCCACGAGCGAACGCTCAAACTTCAGCAACGTCTGCATCCACCTCTGCCGCTCCACGCCCCGGTCGAGATATTGCTCCACTACGCCGCTGGTAAACTCCATGCACTCCCGATGGCGCAGGCAGTCGCCGCAGTCGGCGCAGCCCTCGTCGCAGTAGTGGCTCTCGCCAAGCACCATGATGCGCTTGCCAAACAGTCCTCCGCCAGCGTATGACGCTCCGACGAAAGGACGAAAGAATACTCCGTCTTTCATATATTATTGCTCTTCTGTGTTGTTTCGATACGCATCCTGGGCCTTCCAAATCTCCCTGTACAGCCCTTTCTGCCACCACGACCATCCGGCAGGACGGGTGTGCCAACTGCCACAGGCCGGACATTCCAGCGGCGCTGACAGGGCCGTGGCTTGGTATTCGATGTCCATGCCCACAAACTTGTGTCCGCATTCGTTGCAGACAAATCCTCTTCTTCCTCTTATCATCGTTTTCTCGTTTTTAGACCATTTGGCAAGACAAAGGTATGAAGAAGTTTTTATCCCTGCAAGTCCATGATGGTTCACTGATGAAATCCTCACGTCGCCGGTCCCAGCCTCTGTCTGCCACAGTCGGTTTCTTGTTTACGTCGGCAAAGTTACTTATCAGCAATGCCCAAACGTGTCACAGCTGAAAAGAAAAGTAAAAAAAGCGGGAAAAAGATGCTGCGTCGCTTACGGGATTTGCGATGCAGCATCTGAATAGTGGTTAAAACTATGAGAACCAGGTGGCCATCATGAGGGCCAGTTTCACGACAAGGGCAAGCAATGCGCATACAATGGCGATGAGCACAGCCGTGGCCAAAGCTTTCTTTCTCACTTTGCTGATGATCTCCTTGTCGTCTTCTATATAGCCCGTGATCAATCTCAGGTTGTTCAAATACGACCGCTTGAATATGTCCAGCACGTTGCCTACAAAGGGTATGGCTCCTACCAGGACATCCAGCAGCACGTTGTATATCACTGCCAGCGTCAGCGGTATGGACCTCACCACACACAGACTGTAGTAGATGAACGGCATGGCCAAGAAACTCGAAAGCACGTCTCCGACACCTCCCGGAATGAATCCGATGAGCGGATCGAGATAATATTGGTCCATATACTTGGCCGTCTTCACCATGATCCGGTAAGACGAGCGGTTCATCATCTTCTCGCGCTTGGCCTCTTTCTTTGCGACGCGCTCCTGCTCTTTGGCAAGGGCTGCCTCGCGGCGGAAGTCTTCTCGTTCAAAATTCAGTCCCAAGTCGCTCTGGGCTCGTTGTCTTCTTGAACTCTCCATAGTCTCTTACAATTCTATTTGCTTGTTTCCGTTCATAAAATCACTAAAGTCTTGCATGCTCAGCGTGTATCCGCTGATGTCTGAGAGCATCTCCATCGCCTGCTTGCGCTCCTGCTCGCTGTCTGCCAGGTTGATGCGTCTGAAGACCTGGCGCAGGTAGGCGCTCTTGTCGTCGATCTTGTCCAGATAGCCCTTGAACATTTCCTTGTAGTGGTCGAGCTGCTCGTCGTAGGCTGCTGCCGCGATTCTTCCGTTGAGTTGCTGCAACTTGAGTTGCGCCACGCTGTCCAGCAAGGCCACGCCGCGCTGCAGCACCTCCTCGGCCTTTGCCTCCACCATGCCCAGCTCCTCGTCGGTATAGGTCGGTGTCTGAGCCTCTTGCCGAGATGTTGGCCCATACAGTCTGTTGTCGACGTCGCCAGCCACCTGCCCCACCCCGTCGAGCAAGCGGACGGCCATGCGGCGGTCGGCGTGCAGATGGTCGGCCAGGAGATTGGTAAACTCCGACAAGTTTTGCTCTACGTCTGCCGGCAACTTGGCAGTCTCCTTGAAGTCGGTAATGTCCACGCTGCGCAGCAACTTCTCGTCCAGCCTGCTCTCGGCAATCTCTCGGCCCAGCTTCAGCATCGCCACCACGTCGCGGAGATGCTTCAGCATCTTGAGTTTCAGCTCGTCAGAGCAGACGATCTTACTTCTTATCTCGCGCGACACGGCGTCCAGGCGGGCCGCCAGGCGGGCGTGTTCGCTCTTCGTGGCCTTTGCCGCCTCCTGGTGCGAGAGGAGCTCCTCCCGGTCGAGTTTCAGATCCACCTGCATATTGTCAAACTCCCTGATCAGCGGGGTGCAGACGGCGTCCCACTCCGAATAGTTGCGATTGTAGTTGCGGCGGGCCGTGCCAAGCGTCAGCCAGTTGAGCAGGAAGAAGGGCTTCGAGGGCTTGCGCCGTTTGGCGTCCTGATAGCTGGGGCGCTTCGCCTCCAGCGTGGTGGTGAGCTCGCCGACCAGCGATTGATACACGTCGATGTTCTGCAGATGGTCGTTCATCTCCATCTCGGCAGACTTCATCTGGCGGAGCAGTTCCCTGCGCTCCTCTTCGAGCGGACGCACGCTGGCCTCGCCATACGGGGCGTCCGTCATCGATCGGAAGTCGGAGTCCATCAACTGCGAGGCAAAGCGCAAATAGACGTTCGCCTTCGGTATGACGATGTCGTTGAGCGTCTTGTAGATCACGATCAGACGCCCCATGTCGGCCTTGATGCGTGTGGCGTCATGCTTCACGCTGGTCTGCAACTGCTGCAGGTCGCCGCGCAGCCGGTTGGCCTTCTCGCTGGAGGCCATATAGTGGTCGAGCATCCCCAGTCCTGCCATGGCGAGTCCGAGCGTCTTGCTGCTGCCCGCGGCCGATCTGTAGGCACTCATGGACCCTTGCAGCGAGGTGCGAAAACTATCTGCTATCTCGGCGATCAGCACGCCACACTTGTCTTGTATCTTGCTATACTCCAACTCTATTTGCCGCAGCATTTGGTCCACATCGAGCCATTCCACTTGGTTGAAATCGAAGAGTTCGGGCGACACCATCTTGATGGAGTCTCCGTAGAGGTCTATGAGCCGGAGCGCATACTCGCGGTAGGTAGCCTCGATGTCGCTGCGCAGCGAGGTGAAGTCGCTGATATTGCCGCGCACGCTGTCGCCGGCATAGCGGTAGGCCTCCACCAGTTTCGCATATCTGTCGAACATCACCGAGGCCTTGCCTCTCACCTCTTTCACTCCGCTCGTCCCTGTCAGCCAGTCCGCCGCCTTCGACGAGCCCTTGGCCAAGGCGGCGCCCAGATTGAGGGCTATCATGTCCTGCAGCTTGTCCAAGGAGTTTTCCGTCGCCAGCAGTTCGTTCTCGGCTATAGCCAACGCGTCGGCCATGTCTCCCTGCTCAAGACAATGGTTCAACTTGTAGTCGGCCACGATCGTCGTGCGCGCATTGTTCGTCACGAAAGCGATGCTGATATTGCTGTCGTTTCCGTAGAAGCAATACGCGTCATAGACCAGGCTCCCCACCTCGGAAGAGTCGCCCGCAACGCCATACCTCTTTAGTTCATAGGCCAGGTCGGCCCGCAGAAACGTCTTGCCGTCGCTGCACAATTCGTCGGCAATCGACTTGATGGCTTTGTAAATTTCTCGATTTTCCATATCAATACTATCGTTTGGATGTGTATAGGGTGAGGCAAAGATACAGACAAGTTCCGCCCCTGCTAGTCCATGATGGTTCATGGCCTGCAGGCGCTTGCTTTCTCTATCCCTTTCTCCTATATCCATGCTGAGATTCTTGTTTACGTCGGCAAAGTTACACACCAACTGTGCCAAAGAGTGTCACCACTGGAAAGAAAAGTAAAAAGAGGCTGAAACAAAACCTGCATCAGACCACGTTATTTGTCGGAATTGAGCATTTTTGCAGCAGATTATTAGTCGGAATTGAGCAAAATTCCACGAATTATTTGTCGGATTTGAGCAATTATCTTATCTTTGCACCTGATTTTTAATCACTTCTCGCCATGCAAGAATATATACAAAGAAATATAGACGTAGAACTCTTGGAGTGGAAGGACAATCCGATGAGAAAACCACTCTTGCTTAGAGGTGCCCGACAAGTAGGCAAGTCCTCTGCAGTAAGACATTTTGGAAAAGAATTCCAGTTTTTTGCTGAGGTAAACTTTGAACGTCACAAGACTATCTTGACACATTTCATCTCAAAGTCACACCTATAGAAATAAAATCAGGCACACAGGGTGGCATGAAGAGCCTATGGCAATTCATGAGAGAGAAACGCCTTACAGAAGCTATCCGTTGCTCATTTGAAAATTTCGGAGAATTCACCTACACCGACCCACAAGCAGACAATGCCGAGCGCCATATAACCATCATTCCGCTATACGCATTGGAAAACCTGCGGAAAATGAAGTAGCAAATGGATAGTAGTCTCCGTCCTCCTCATGCTCCACTTGTGTGAACTTTACAAAGGCATCATTGGATTTCAATATACCTAACGATGCTGAGTTGAATATATCTTTCAATCCAAGTTTGCTTCTTTGACAATACCTTGCCAAACAATCCCTACAAAATGGTAGAAAAGAAAAGTATGCTGAGTACCTATCCAGTAGAACGCAAGTGACACTATAGTCCAAGCACACTAACACTCCAGTACCAAAACTCCATTACCAGGCAGGTGATACAAAAAGTGGTACCGAGAATAGATATCGACTGATACGCTTACGCCAATTCCACAAATCCTTAACGGCATGATGACATGATGACATTACGGCATGATGACATGATGGAACGTTAGCCTTTGCCGCCGCAGGCGGGCAACACGCGGCTCTCATACAACGACCGCGGCGCGCATTGGGAAAGCAGCGGAAGAAGAAATGAAAAGATGATGATCGGCGGGCGGGCAAACGGCATGAGCCCGCCACTGGGCGTCAGCAGCAAAAATGGCGGAGGACTTCTGCCCCCCGCCACACCAATGTTTCGCTATCAGCGCCTAGCAACTACAGCAAAGCGATTTCCACCTCGATGCTCTCCGGAGCAAAGCGGATAGCCCTCAGCGCCACCTTTTCAAACACCTTCTGCAACTTGTCGATATCGCCAAGGCGCAATTTCACGATGTTGCCAGACCTCTGTTCCACCCATCCAGCCTTCTCCGGCACGAGCCGCTTGGCATAGGAGATGGCAGGCGACACAAGCAGGTCGATACCCATCTTGCCGTCATACGACAAGTACAGGTCGGTGCCCTCTATCTTCTCCACCCCGACGTTGATGCTCACAGACTTCGTAAAGGCCAACACCTTGATGGGCAAAGAGACAGACACGGTTTCCCCATCCACATAGCCTACATTGACCGTCTTGTGAAAGTGGCTGACCACATATTCCTGTAGCTCAGCATAGCTTATTGTCAACTTCATATTATCTCGTACTTTAGTTGTTTATTTGCTCTTCTTGCGTTTCCACATATTTCGGAAGAATTCTTTGCATGCTTCCTTGCACATATCAAACAATAATGGCCCAGAAGAATAGGTATTAAAACTGCCACACTTTGGGCATTTCACAGGAGCTGATTCCGCCGTACAATTCAACTCCATGTCCACTCCAATGAACTCATGTCCACAATCGCTACATTTATATTTATATATTCCTCTATCCATCGTATGATACGATTTATATGTTATTAATGTTATATATAGGTATGGCGTCTGCGCCATACCTACCTTCTATCATTCCTGTATTTTATTTTGTTATTTCTCCAGTTGTTGCATCCTTGAAATTATTCTCCTTGAATGCTTTGTTCATGTTCTCAATCTGTTTCTTGCAGGATTTGGAAATGCTTATAGTCTTGCTTGCGATGTCCTTCAAAAGGCGCTCATCAAGAGTTGTACCTTTATTCTCCAAACTGTCTATAAAGCACTTCTCCACAGCTTCGTTCACCACAGATTCTATGTCTGCACCGTTAAAGCCGTCGGTTATCTGACTGACAGAATTCAATGCCGTTTCGACAAGGCTTTTCTTCTTTTTGCGAATATGGATTTTTAAGATAGCCTTTCGCTCTTCCTTATTCGGCAAGTTAACACAGAATATCTCGTCAAAGCGTCCTTTACGCTTCAGTTCTGGAGGCAGATTGTCTGCATTGTTGGCTGTGGCAATAACATAAACGCTACTCTGCTTCTCCTGCATCCATGAGAGGAAATACCCGAACATACGTGTCATGATGTCGTTGTTGCCACCGACACCCGAAAATGCTTTCTCTATCTCGTCAATCCAAAGAACGCAAGGAGCAGCAGCCTCAGCAATCTTGATAGCCTTACGTAAGTTGCCTTCACTCTCGCCAACATACTTTCCCATCATACTGCCCATGTCGAGTTTCAACAAAGGTGTGTTAAACAATGCAGCCGACGCCTTCGCACACAGCGACTTTCCACAACCAGGCATACCAACAATAAATACGCCTTTAGGTATTGAAACGCCAAATTCCTGAGCTTTAGGCAAGTCAGTAATCACTTTTGACTTATTCTTCAGATAATCCTTCAAAGCATTCATACCACCGATATCTTTCAAGGAGGCAGGTGTGTCAATCAATTCCAACAAGCCTGACTTCTTTACCATCGATTTCTTCTGCTGAAGAATCATCGCCGTATCCTCAGCACTCAACGAGCCATTACTACTCATAGCCATGTCAAGCATTCGGTCTATTTCAAAGCTTGTCATTCCCTTCAAAGATGGCATCAGTTTTTTTCTGTCCTCTTCCTTGAAATTGTCGTAGCAGTTCACCTCTATATGCTCGTCTATAAGCTGATTGATTTCATCTTCTTCAGGAAATGGAATATCCAAGTAGGACACATACTTCTCCAATTCTTGTGGCACCTTAAGAACAGAGGATACTATAATGACGGTAGTATTATATTCCCTGTCATACAACTTACGCTGAGCTATCAGCTGAAGCAAAGTCTTGATAGACGGCTCTTCTATAAAATCTTGAATATCCTTCAACACCAAGAACTTTTCCTTGAGATTAGATTCAACAGTGTACTTCTCCTTCAAGAAACACTCCAATGTGTCTTTATCTCCCAATCCTTGACTTTCCTTAGTCTTAAAGTTGGTAGTACCAGTTGCAGGATTCCATTCAAACACCTTGCTATTGCCAACAATCTCCGTTATGATTTCGTCTATACGGACAAAATCATAATCGTTGATATAGATAATAGGTGTATTAACATCTATCATCTTCTGAAAATCAGATATTATCTTCTTGTTCATCGCTCTGTGTTTAATAATCAAACAAATGATCAACGATAAAACTCAATTGCTTAGGGAACTCAGCTTTAAAGAAACAGAATCCATCAATGAGATTTGACGGGTGAGGGAGAGGAGCAGTAGTTGTCAATATACAGCCTATCATACTATTCAATCCTTTTCCCTTGGTATTACGAATCATATATTGTGCTAATGGGTAATGATAATCTTCAGCTAACTTCACAAACAAACCTGGTATTTGTTTACTATAAGAGTAACGTACCAAATCCAGCACAAACTTACGTTCTTTGAAAAATACATCCGATTCATCAAGGTCATCATATTTAGCTTCTGCTTCAGCTATAACATATTTCCAATCAACAAACATCGAAGCTTTCCACAATGAGGTAAATTCCTGTAGTAATTTCTTGACATCTCGAACAAAATCCTCATCATAAGCTGTTTTTTTGTTATAAAGCCTATCTTATCATTCTTCCATCTGTAAATCAAATTATCTATTTTCTCTTTTACTTTAGGAGTCAACATCGCTCTCTTCCGAGCAGCACCAAAGGTGTTAGAATTAACAAAATCAACAGCCTTCTGATTGTGAAACTCTGCAGCCTTCTCTATCAGTTCTATGCCACGTATAATGTCTTTACTTCCATCACTTTTTGTAAATCCCTCAAATGCAAGTTTTCCTTGTTCAAACAAGAATTCAGGGTCTTCTTCATTTTCGAATTTACTGAATACATTCCACCATTCACCATCAGAGACCTCCTCTGGATACTGCTTAAATATAAATTTGGCACCTTCATATTTGCTCAGCAAGCACTTACGCAAAGAATCATAATTCTTGGACTTTCTCTTTTCGCAATCATGCCAAAATGAGAATAAGGAATATAGTTCCGTTACATTACGCCCAACAAGGTCATCCTTCAGAAAGATAACCAAAACTTTGAAATATGTCGAAAAATCACGTTGACACTCGGACAAAGCATCTATCTCATGTGCCAGATCAACTTCTCCCAACTGCATCAACCATCTTGACAACCGCTTGTCTTTTACCAATGGCCACAAATCTTCTACGTTGAGGTTCTGACGCAAAGAATCAAGCGAGAAGTGTTCCTCCCCGCCTGATTTTATTCTTATTCGTATCGGTTTGGCTTTAGCTATTATGCGCATAATATTATAATTCCAACCAAGAAATCAGTTTCTTACGTGCTTTATCTAAACCTTTAGCAACAGAACGTACAATCGTTTTTGCACCTTCTGCTACATAGTTCAATCCTTTTCGTACTGCCGCTTTTGCTGCTGGCACGATAAACTTTTCTGCATTCTTTATAACTGGAACGAATACAGTAGCAGGAGGATACACCTTTTTTATTAAATCACAAACACGGTTCAAGACTACTGGTACTCCACGCTCTATTACTTTATCTGCTACCGTTATAACACGAGCCACCGTAGCATCAATCAATTTGTCTGCTACTTCAATAGCATCCAAATCCTCATTGGCAAGCTTATACGAAAGCTTGACACGGTTCAGACCTTCGTCAACAGCACTCGCTATAGCAATCGGACCCTTGTCTTCAATAGAATACGGTAATGTGCCTTGCTCGTTAGCAATAATGATTGCAGTAGCAAACACCTTCTTCAATTTCGCCTCTGAAGCATCACCTACTGGTGAATCCAAGAATTGCTGAACCACCTTGAACTCTTTAAGGCTCTCAACTTCTTCTTGTTCTAATTTGCGACCAGACAACAATGACTGGAGAGCTGAGTACTTGCGACTTTCACCTTCAACATGAGAAACAAACTCATTACGACCTTCATCTTCGTTATATGCTATAAACTTCATAATCTTAGTCCTCCTCATCGTTTAAGGTTTCATTATTCACATTCTCACCAGCATCAGAAATGGCAGAGACGATTTCAGCCTTCTCTTGCTCGTCGCGTCCCTCCAATATTCTGTCCATCTCTTCAAGCATCCATTGCTTGCGAGACTTGCCTTCCTCCTTCGCCTTTTGCAGTGCAGCCATTCTCTCTGCAAAGCCATCAATATACTCGTTAGTCTCAGAGAGTAATGCCATGCTTTCCTCCGAAACTCCCATTTTCTCACACTCACCCTTAACCAGCACATCGATATCCTGGTCAGGATTGTGTTCTAATTGTTCCAACATTGAAGTCAGAATCTCGTCAAAACTTTTTGCCATATTATATTCTATTTATGATTCCTCACCACTGAGTTTGTCCTTCATTGAATTTATTTCAACAAGAATATCTCCATCTGAATAGTCTGGATGAAGTCTTGATTCCGTTTCTTCTATTGCATTAAACACTTCTTTTTTAGAGTCGCCCGACAATTCACCACGTAGATAATCTGTAAAAGAATCCATCGAGTCTATATTTTTTTCGCTGAACGATTTGATGTATTCTGAGACCTGCTTAGCTGTCATCTCCATATCCTTCATTGCGATAATGAAATCTGGAGATATTTCGACTTTGGACTTTTCTGATATTGCTGTTGCAACCATAGACACTCCAGCCACATTAGCTTGAAGTTTGTCTTCTGCTGTCATGTTCTTCCATCTCTCTTCATCCAACTTAACCTCATTCCTCAAATAGTCGAAATAATCCTCCATAGACTCTTCTTCCATCTTTGGACGAGTCCCTTCCTGCATTGTCTTTTTGCCTAACTCTTCAACATCATCGCCATCTTTGAGAACATCAAGAGTTTTAGCAACCTCTTTTAGTATCGGCCCTACGACCCTCAAGACTTCCACTGCTGTCTCAATAATAGTTGGTAACTTTGTCACTAATTGAGTGGCAAAACTTTTAACAACAGGACCAGCAATTTTTACAATAGCTACCAATCCTTGAACTAATAATCCTAACATAATTGAATCTTTAAATGATTAAAAAAATAAAGCTTTATAAGTTGTCAATCTTTCTTTAGTAGAAAAATCGGTAACACCTTGTTTTATCTCCATAAGAAGATTTTCTATCAACTCCTTGTTTATTCCTTCTGTAGAATGTATACAAGTATTCATAAGATATGACGCCATTTCGTTGGTGTCGTAATTGGCACAGAGTGTGCTCCATGCGTCTTTGAATTTATTTACAGCTTGTGAATTCTTTTTATCACATAAGGTTTTGAATTTCTCCCGCAAGTCTTTATATTTATTATACTCGCTGAGTATCTGTTCAAACTTGTTGATAGAAGGCATTTTATTAAGACACTGGATCTCAGGGAAAACACCCCTTTTATAGTTGCGAATGTAATAATTAACCCAACTTGCAGCCTTTAGGCGCATAACTCTCTGAT
>ULSN01040030.1_pt1 | contig 29701 bp, 26 predicted proteins | sample 1956771 | NCBI WGS metagenome assembly ULSN01 (sample SAMEA4835709, study PRJEB28245) | human gut metagenome | biome: gut microbiome; material: fecal sample | place: Denmark | collected 2008
TCCTTGTACTCATCGTTCATCACGAAGCAGATGTTCATCAAAGAACGGGATGCTTCTTCAACAGTACCCTTGAAGAGTTTGTTGCGGTCGATTTCAGCATAAAGAACTTCAGCACGTTCGTGAGCACGCTTATCAGCAGCCTCAACACCACCATTAGCCTTCAACCAGCGGAGATTCTCCATCAAGGTATAGATAGGAACAACAGGAGGAGTATTGAACATACTGCCCTTCTCAACGTGAGTACGATAATCGAGCATTGTAGGAAGCTCGCGAGGAGCCTTGCCGAGCATATCATCCTTTACGATGATAACGGTAACACCTGCCATAGAAAGATTCTTCTGAGCACCTGCATAAATGGCAGTATACTTAGAAACATCTACTGGACGGCTCATGATATCTGAAGACATATCAGAAATCAATGGTACGTTTACATCTGGATCTACACGGAGTTCAGTACCATATATAGTATTGTTGCTTGTCAAATGCAAGTAATCACAATCGGCTGGTACAATGTTAGGAACCTGTGGATAGAAAGTGAAATTGGCGTCGGACGATGATGCGATCTCCACGACCTCACCAAAATGCTTTGCCTCTTTCATTGCCTTCTTAGCCCAAGTGCCAGAATTAATGTAGGCAGCCTTCTTGATGAGGAAGTTTGCTGGAATCTGCATAAACTGCAATGACGCACCACCACCAAGGAAGATTACGGAATAACCCTCAGGAATGTCAAGAAGCTCCTTGAATAAGGAGACTGCCTCATCAACTACTGGCTGGAAATCCTTAGCACGGTGGCTGATTTCCATCAATGAAAGACCTGAACCATTAAAATCCAAAATCTGCTTTGCTGTGTTCTCAATCACTTCGCGTGGAAGCATTGATGGACCTGCGTTAAAATTGTACTTCTTCATCTTTGTATAATTATTTAAGTTTTATACGATATAATCCTGTTAGCAGGAAAAATTAGTGCACAATACACCCATATAGGATACATAGTAAACCTTTGGATTGTATTTACGACTGCGAAATTACACTTTTTATTTGAAACTACCAAACTTTTCTGCACATTTTTAGCGTTTTGCGCAGATTTCTTTCATTTTGTTAGTCATTTTAGTATAATAACTGCATATTTATGTCTATTTTTACATTTATTATACATTAGCAAGCAACAGAGAAAAGATAGCAGCAGTTTGTCAACTACCTTACCTCTTCCACTATCGTTTTGACACCTTTTATCTTTTCGCCCTTTACATTATTCAGTACGCTGCGCAACTTCGTTCGGGAAATGGCAGCATAAGCATAACGGTCATTAACATCAATCTTACCGATTTCAGCCGACTGCAGCCCACCCTTCTTGCAAAGGAAGCCTAAGATGTCACCCTTGCTGATTTTATCCTTTTTGCCTTTACCTATATATATAGTAGCCATCTTAGGTTTGGCTGGCGCAGGAAGCTGATCAGCAGCAGGCATCTCGTAATCCTCAATTTCAGCATCCACATATTCCGGAATATGCTCTTCAGGACCTAACAGGAAGAAAGCCCTGCCCTGGGCTTCCCATCTTGCCGTACGCCCTACACGATGGATATAACCATCCTCACTTTCCGGCATGTGATAATGGATAATATTATCTATATCTGGAATATCAAGTCCGCGCGAAGCCAGATCCGTACTCACCAAGATATTGGCACTACCGTTGCTGAAACGATAGAGAGAAGCCTCTCGCTCCTTCTGTTCCAATCCACCATGGAAGAAAGATGTAGAAAAACCTTGTTCTACCAGATATTTGTTGGTACGCTCTACACTATCACGGTAATTGAGGAAAACAATAGTACTCAGGTCGCCCAGGCTACGAAGCAAAAGTGCCAGGCTCTCCAGCTTGTCCTTTACCGGACTTTCCACCTTATATATATGCACACGATCAGGAACCTGATCTTCATCCACACGGTAATCTATCTTTTCTACCCTGCCCATGTGTACGAAATGAGGAATTTCCTCCGCCTCGGTAGCAGAAAGCAGGAAATGTCGACGCAAGCCAGGCAAAGACTTGATCAGTCGGCTCATTTCGTCCTGGAAGCCCATCTCCAGACACTTGTCAAACTCATCAATAATCAGGTATTTGATGTGATATGGAGAAAGATTTCCCTTATCCAGATGATCATTGAGACGGCCTGGAGTTCCAAATACAATCTGAGGACGAACCTGTTTCATCACGCGATGCTCATCCATCGTAGCACGACCACCATAGCAAGCCATCGCACGCAAACCGCTGCCCATATTCTTCAATACGTTAGCCGACTGCAAAGCGAGTTCTCTACCAGGAGTTACCACCACCGCCTGTGCCTCGTCATCAGTAGCATCTATAAGTTGGGTAAGAGGCAGAAGATAAGCCAGTGTCTTGCCACTACCTGTTGGCGAAAGTATCACCACATCCTTGTGCCCGTGCAAGATTGCCTGCATGGAATCCTGCTGCATATCATTGAGCTCAATGCCCAGTTTATCTAAAATTCTGTCTATCATAAATTTCTAATAATCAATTTCTAAAGAGAAGTATTCTTTTATTAAAGAGAAGTTTTCATAAATTTCTCATCATGAGGCCTTATTTCTTTTTCTGATTGAGCAGTTTGTCAATCTCATCAAACTCCTTACCCATGTTCAGGTTCAGATAGATGGTATATAGCTGCAAAGCCCACTGGTCCTGCATATCAGGCGCCATCGTTCTGTACTTCTGCAGATAAGGCATTGCACTCTTGTAAAGTCCGTCTATCACCTGATGCGTTTTGCGGGATTGCAGTGAATTCTTATCCATTTCAACCGCCTGATTGAAATAAGCCAAACCTATATTATAATAAGCACCAGCCAAAGAATCGTTCACGGCAAGTGCCTTTTTGCTCACTTCAATGCATTGCTTGAAATCACCCATATTCAGGAGAATGGTTCCCTTGGTAAAGAGATAGATATCATTGTCGGGAGCTATCGCCAGCGCCTTATCTGCTACGGCGAGTGCAGAATCGAGTTGGTTTTCCTGCGAATAATACTCTACCAGACGCGGAAAGAAGAACGGGAATTTCGGATCCCGCTCAAAACCTTCCTTCAAGGTCGAGAGATAGCGCGCAGTATCCTTCTCCAGTTTGTAAGTCTCAGCTAGATACTGTAACATATAGTTATAATGAGCCGTATCTTTTAGCGCCTCATAAGAATGATGAAGCGTAGCTTTGGTATCTTTCATCTTATATCCGGCATATACAGCCCAATAAGCTGCCGAAGAAAGATATTTGTCTTTCTGGGCATACTTATAAGATTGGAACATCGGTGCAGTACTGCACTCTATGTACTGGTCAAAGAACTGATAAGCCTCCTTGTATTTCTGCTTCCTGATAAACCAGGTTCCTCCGTTATAGAGGTTCGGACGTATCCTGTTCAAATATTCAGAATGAGACTTGCGGAAATCATACTCACATTTTCCTTTCTTGTTAGGAATCATCTCAACGGAATCAAGTCCTTGGGCTATAACGAAGAGCTGTCGGGTTGCATTGAAGAGTTGGGCTGTATCATACGCCTGTTTGAGGTAGAGTTTCTCATTACCCTGTTCATACTGCTTCTTCACAGCATCGAAGAGAATATTCCAAATTTTCTTGTTATTCCGGTTGGCAGAATCCGTCAGGAGTTTGCGCATACTGGATTTGGCCTTCGCCAAATCCTTGCCAGCCTTTACCAGATCTTTGGCTGCAGAAATCTCTTTCTTCTGTGCCTGCAGCCCTAATGGCGCCAACAGGAGAAAAACTATCTGTAAGACCCATAAGTTTCTGAATATCTGTATTTTCATATTAATCTCCTAAATTAAAACTTTCATTTGTTTCCATACTCATAATAATACCAGTAGGTATTTCCATAAGTATCCCGAAGAGCATTCTGCTTTTCTGTCTCATTAGCATATTTGTGATCCATCTGCTGGAAATCCTCAAAGTCTGTATCCATCACATTATCGTGATAAACGATACTTGGATTACTGCGGCGATGCGTATAAAGAACCAACGCTTCCTTATAATGAACAGGCAGTTTGCCCGAAGTTACTTTGTAATGTTTCTGCACCTCTGCTACGAACTTGTCTAGTTGCTTGTCCAGCAAGAGTGCACAAAGCTGATAGTCAACAGGCAGACGATACTTGAGATGATGTTTAACCATCCATGCCGAAGGTTTCTGCATCCATTTTGGCGCCTTCCACATCATAGCCTTCACGGTTACGCTATCCGGCATCATCGCCTTACTTCCACCTACCAGCGGATAAGTAAAGAGACGGCTGCCCAGCTCGCCTGTTTCGTTGAGACAGGCTATACGGAGCATCGTCAGCGAAGAATCTGTTTTCAGAGATTTTTCACCTACTTCCAAAGCTTTTTCATACTGTTTTTCTTTCATCAGATGTTCCATGCGCATACGTTCATGAAACAGCCGATCATTGCTAGCAACAAAGTTGACAAGCAATATTATCACCAGCATCTGGAGCAGATTCACCCACATATAGCGGGAGAACCAGCCGTTACTGTGAGGCTCTGTTTCTATCGGCTCCAACTGGCGGGCTATCCATATTAATCCGCCCCATAGAATCAGACAGAGTGGCAGGATAATCCACCACGCCCCCAGCGAATGATAACGGTCGATATCAACGGGGATATCGGTAATCATCGTCAGGATGAGGAACGAAGGGAAATAAGTAAGCCCGTGGAAACGGCGTTTCACACGGGTTACCGCGTACACTCCCACTTGCAGCAGATAGAGTACGAGCGTGATAAGCAGTGGAGCCAGCGTGTAACTGTAGTTGGTCAAACCGCCTGAGAAAACATGCTGAGCCACTGCCAGTACGTCTGCCTGGTAAAACGCCAGGTAGACGTAGGTAAATGTGATAAAGATGATAGCACAGGCGATTTGCATCTTCGCAGTACTACTCCTTTTATTTTTCATAAATCAATCTATTAATTTTTCTTCAGCACCAAAGCTGTACGAGCTGGCAGATAAAGTTTCAGCCACTCCTTACGGTCTTTCACATAAAGTGGATCGTAATTAGTCAGATGCGTCATCGTGTCATCATTCAAGCCATTACCGCCGAAATCCTTGCTGTCAGAATCAAGCACTACGCTGTAGGAACCGGTTGGAACCAGGAAGCCATAGTCGGTGAAAGAGCGGGTTGGCGAGAAGTTAAACACGAAGAGCAGATCGCCACGCATAAAGGCGAGAACCTGATCGCCATCATTATGCCAGATTTCTACAACTGGTGTCTTGTTAAAATTCTTTTCGCTTGTAATCGTCTTGAGCATTTCTCGGTCGAAATCTCCAAGATAGTGGTAGCAGAGTTCATGATTATCTACCAGATTCCACTGTCTGCGGGCATATTTATGGCTCCAGCCATTACCCTCGCGAGGGAAATCGATCCACTCTGGGTGACCGAACTCATTACCCATGAAGTTGAGATAACCGCCATTGATTGTAGAGGCGGTAACCAGACGGATCATCTTATGCAGAGCAATACCACGATGAGCCATTTCGTTTTCATCGCCCTTCTTGAAATGCCAGTACATATCGGCATCAATCAGACGGAAGATGATGGTTTTATCGCCCACCAATGCCTGGTCATGACTCTCACAGTAAGAGATGGTTTTCTCATCCGAACGGCGGTTCTTTACCTCCCAGAAGATGCTGGATGGTTTCCAGTCCTCATCCTTCTGTTCCTTGATGGTCTTGATCCAATAATCTGGAATATTCATCGCCATGCGATAGTCAAAACCATAACCGCCATCCTCAAACTTGGCAGCCAGGCCCGGCATTCCGCTCACCTCTTCGGCAATCGTAATGGCATGCTTGTTAACCTCGTGAATCAGACAGTTGGCAAGGGTAAGATAGCAGATGGCATTATCATCCTCGTGACCATTGAAATAATCGCCGTAGTTGCAGAATGCCTCACCCAAGCCATGACTGTAATAGAGCATGGATGTTACACCATCAAAACGGAATCCGTCGAAATGGAACTCATTGAGCCAATACTTGCAGTTGCTCAACAGAAAGTGGATGACTTCATCCTTTCCATAGTCGAAGCAGAGACTGTCCCAAGCCGGATGCTCATGACGGTCGCCAGGATAGAAATACTGGTTAGGATCGCCAGCGAGATTACCCAGTCCTTCCACCTCGTTCTTTACGGCATGAGAGTGAACGATGTCCATGATGACGGCAATACCATTCTGGTGAGCTGTATCAATGAGATCCTTCAACTCTTCAGGAGTTCCGAAGCGGCTACTTGCAGCAAAGAAACTGCTTACATGATAGCCGAAGGAGCCATAATACGGATGCTCCTGTATAGCCATAATCTGAATGCAGTTGTAACCATCCTTGATGATACGTGGCAACACATTCTCCTTAAATTCTGTATAAGTGCCAACCTTCTCAGCATCCTGTGCCATACCGATATGGCATTCATAGATGAGCAGAGGCGCCACATTTGGTCTGAAGGTTTTCTTCTTCCATTTATATGGTTCCGGATTCCAAACCTGAGCAGAGAAAATCTTGGTCTGGTCGTCCTGTACTACGCGCTGTGCCCATGCAGGAATACGCTCGCCTTCACCACCTTCCCAATGAACTTTCATCTTGAAGAGATCGCCATGTTTCATCGCTTTCTCCGGAAGTTTGAGTTCCCAGTTGCCGGTATTCTTTATTCTTTTGACACGATACTTTTCGGTTTCCTGCCAGTTGTTGAAGTCACCTATCAGATAGATGTCTGTAGCATTAGGTGCCCACTCACGGAACACCCATCCACGGGCAGTCTTATGCAGTCCGAAATACTCGTATCCATTGGCAAAATCGCTCAATGTCTGTTTGCCATTATTAGTCAGCTGACCGAGTTTCCAAAGTGCATGGTCGTGTCGGCCCTTGATGGCATCCTCATAGTCTGCCAGATATGGGTCGTTCTTCACGAGTCCGATATGCTTTACCACAGCCTTCGCTGCCTTTTTTGCAACTGGTTTCTTTGCAGTTGCCTTTTTAGTTGCAGCCTTCTGGGCTGTAGTTTTCTTTTCTGTTGCCATATATCATGATTTTAGATGGTTACTCTATATTTTTATTCTTTAATTATATCTTGAAGAATTTTTCTTCTTTAATTTTTAATCTTGAAGATAGCCTTGTGGATATCACCGTTACCGATGCATGGCTGATGACCGTCTTGAGGCCAGAAAATGGCAAACTGACCTGGCTTGCAGGTAACGAGCGTCTGCGCTTTCACACCAGGATACTTGGTTACATCCTTAGCCTCGTTATATTCCACTTCAGGAAGATCAGCAAGAGGAGTATAGCCATAAGTCTCATCGTTGTCTAGAGGAATCTGAATATCAATCATCTTGCGATGTGTTTCAAGCACAGCATCTTCCTCGCTCTTTCCATGAGCTGTCGTTATGTTAACAAAGAGGTTACCCTCCTTGAGAAAATGCTTACCTTCCTCCAATTTAGAGAGGTCATTATCTTTGATAAACTTCACTACATCAGCGAAGAGCGGATTGAGAGAAACGTATTTCTCCAGATTGTCTAAAGTATCTACTACCATAATTCTAGTTTAAGCTTTGAGATTTGAACATTTACTTTTAACTTTGAGATTTGAAAACAGAACATTGAACATTCAACATTCAATATTCAACATTATAATATGTTCTTTTTTCTCATTATTAAAAATATAAAGGCTCTCTATCTCGTTATTTATAATTTCTTTGTATTTTTCTAATTTTCCGAAGAGATTAGTCTTCAAATCGTTTGCCGTTTTCGTAGGCTCCCTTGGCTGTAACCTGTCCGTTGCGGTCTTTTTCTACAAATCTTCCGTCACGCACATCGTTACGGTAGGTTCCTTCGAAACGCTTACTGTTTTTATCTTCTTCTATGCAAGGTCCCTGGCGCTTACCTTTGTGATAAGCACCCTTGAATCTTCTGCCATCAGCATAATGAATCACGACATTACCATCAACCAGGCCGTTCTTGAACTCACCTTCAAACACGTCGCCGTTCTTCTTGGTCAGTTTGCCCCTGCCGTTCTGCAGATCATCCCTCCAGTCGCCTACATAGATATCGCCATTCTTCCAGATGAAGGTACCCTGACCGGTACGCAGGCCATCCTTAAACTGTCCGTTATACTTGGCGCCCTTTGCAGAGCGGAAGATGCCTATACCCGTGCGTTCTCCCTGCACATAATCGCCTTCATAAATGTCGCCATTATGAAATTTATAGATACCCTTTCCGTCCTGGATATCATCCTTCCAGTCGCCGATATACACATCGCCATCAGCATATTTGAAAGTACCTTTTCCTGAGCGCTGGTTGTCTAGCCACTGACCGTCATAAGTAGTTCCGTCTCCCCAGTTGAAGAAGCCGTTTCCATTCTTCATATCGTTCATCCACTGGCCTTTATACTGTGCGCCATTGGCATAAGTATAAACGCCGCGTCCCTGACGCTTGTCCTTATACCAGTCGCCGTCATATTTATCACCATTATAATAGAACATGACGCCATGACCATGCTGGTAATCGCGGAACCAGAGGCCTACATATTTGTTGTTGTTCTGGAAATAGTAGGTACCTTTACCATGCTGCTGGTCCTGCATCCACTGTCCCTCATACTTTTCGCCATCACTGAAGGTATAAACGCCATAACCTTCGCGCTTACCTTTCATATAAGAGCCTTCGTAGGTATCCCCATTCTTATAGATGGTAGTACCTTTTCCCTGCGGCTTTCCGCTCACCATTTCGCCTTTAAACTGACCTCCGTCACGGGTGATGCAAGAGCCTAGCGAAATCTTCTGGGCTGAGGCATCAACCGATGCCATAGCCAAAGCCAAGGCAAGGAAAAAACACTTGCTCCGACAGGACAATTTGGTATGTTGTTTTTTATTGTATTTCATATTCTACAGTTATAGTCTGACTTATCAATCTCCAAAATTACGGTTTTTTCCTCAAATAGCCAAATAGATTAAACAAATTTAAGGTAAAATCATGAAAATAGATTTTTATCTGAAAAAATCTGCAGCTTGACACAATAAACAAACACAATTTACGTTTTTACGGAAATCGAGAGTAAAATCACTAAAACAATAAGATTATGATTTTAAATTGCGCCATCATAGATGAAGATCCGGAAGCTTTGCAACTCCTGGAACAGTATATAGAGAAAACTCCGACCCTGCATTTGATCGGAGCCTACAAAAGTGCGATAGATGCTGTAGACGGCATCCATCACAACCATCTCGACATACTTTTTCTCGCCATCCACATGCAGCAAATCAGCGGTCTGGAATTTGCAAAGGTTGTACCCAAAAACGTGAAGATTGTCTTCACCACCGCATTCAAGGAGTATGCCATCGAAGCCTACAAAGTGAATGCATTCGACTATCTGCTCAAGCCCATCACCTACGATGACTTTATGGGATCATGCCAGAAAGTCTTCGAAAGCTACATGCAGGACGATAACTACAACCCTATCAAGCGCGACGGTTTTCTGGTGGTAAAACGAGATTACAAATGCGTAAGAATCCCGATAGATGATATTCTGTTTGTTGACTGCGACAAAGACTACATCCGTTTCCATCTTGAGGGCAGACCTAACATCAGAACCCTGGGCAACCTCAAACAGTTGGAAGAAAGGCTGCCAAGAGAGAAATTCAAGCGTGTACACCGTTCGTTCCTTGCCAACATGACAAAGTTTGATACGGTAGACCAGCAGCACATTACCTATGGCGACCAGAGTATTCCGATATCAGAAACCTACTTTGAATTTATCAAGAAATATCTGGAAGACCATTCTCTATGATGGTCTTCCAAATCATTTTATCCTACCTTTCTTATAATATCTGCAAGGGTGATGATACCAGGATAGAAGCTCCATGTGCCAACAGGAAATCGTGATCTCTGAATCCCCAAAGAACAGAGATACAAGGCATTCCGCTGTTCTTTGCCGTCATCACATCCACGTCGCTGTCGCCGATATATACCGCCCTGTCTCTATCCGCATGCAGTTGGCGCAAAGCTTCGTTTACGGTATCAGGAGCCGGTTTTTTCTTGATATTCTCCCGCTCTCCTATCGCCACATCTACCAGGTCGCCGAAGAAATGGCGGCAGATTTCCTGGGTAGCTGCATAAAATTTGTTGCTTACCACCGCAATGTTCTTTCCCCTATTCTTCAGTTCCTCCAGCATCTCCATCACGTCCGGATAAGGTTTCGTATTATCCATATTGTGCACCATATAATGCTGGCGGAAATCCTGCAGGGTTTTCTCAAACTTCTCATTCTCCAATCCTCCCGGCACGGCACGTTCCATAAGTTTCTTCACCCCGTTTCCTACAAACATGCGTACCTCCTCCAGCGTACGTTCAGGCATCCCGTTCAGCTTCAGCGCATAATTGCAGCTTGCAGCCAGGTCGTGGAGAGAAGAAATCAGGGTTCCGTCAAGATCGAAGATATAGGTATCGAAATTGAACTGGGCATGAACCGGCACCCTCTTGATGCGGAACTCACCGCCGTGTAGCACATAAACATCCTGATGGTATACGCGGATTTCACCCTGAGGAGTTCCCTGTCCACCAGCCTGTTCATTACCCGAAATGCCAAAGATTCTGTTATCCCCAAATTCCCATCTCTTCAGTTTCTGGGTCTGTGCATCAATCACCACATATTTATATTCTATCGGCTCATCGATAGCCTGCACATTCACAGATATTTCCCAGTCCTTGCCATGATTGTTCTGCATCTTCAGGAAATGAGCCGGATTCCATTTGCCCAGCGTAGGATGATTTCCCAACAGAGCTACAGCCTCACCCTCATAGAGTTTCGGGGCATGAATCTTGAAGATGATAGTACGGTCGAAGAGAGGCAGACGCGCTGGCTTGACATCAGTAAACTTTACCTGCTGCAATACGAAGGCATTTTTTTCCACGTAAGGATTATCCTCCTCCAGCCAATAGTCCTGAAAATAGAAATTCTTACTCTCATCAAAAACATATTGGCGGGCAGAAGCGAGCGATTCCCTACGCAGCACCTTTCCCTCAGCATCTTTCACGCAGTAGCAGTAAGCCACAGCTACGAAAGGGTGATGGCGGTTCTGCCTTGACGCCATTTCCACCTCCCAGTGATAACCGTCCCGGGTGGTCATCGGCAAGTCCATCGTATCTTGATAGCCGTCAGCGGCGGCAAAAGTTAATTCTACATGCAGGGCATGACCCCACTTGGCAGCATACGCTATCGAAAACTTCATTTTCATAATCCTTTTATAATAATGTGCCCGAAAGCACCGATACACATGTTGATTCTCAATGTCAAGTGCAAAGGTAACAAAAAAGCAGACACAACGGATAAAGAAAGATGACAATTAACCTATTTTAAATTCCTATACTTTGCTATTTCCCATTTTTACTGTACTTTTGCACCCGAAAAATAACAAACAAGAAGAATATGAAAAAGAAAAAATCATTTTCTAAGCTCTATCTGTATGGTGCTATAGGCTGCATCGCAGTCATCGCCATCGTGGGCTACATCTATTGTTTCTCTTCCTTCTCGAAGAGCAGCAACACCGAGTATGTTTACATCGACAGCGATGATAACATCGACTCTGTATACAACAAGCTCCGCCCATTTGCCAAGAGCATTCCGTTCCAGGCATTCAAGACCCTGACCCTCCATTCCGGCTATGCCGATCATATCCGCACCGGTAGATACGCCATTGCTCCGGGCGATGGTGCCCTCAAGACATGGCGCCACATGAAGAACGGTTTGCAGGAACCGGTTAGCCTTACCATCCCTTCGGTCCGCACGCTCGACAAACTCTCTGATGAGATTGGCAAGAAGATGATGTTTGGCAGCAACGACCTCTACCATGCCCTGCGCGACGAGAGCGTCTGTCAGAAATACGGTTACGATACTGCCACCATCGCCTGCATGTTCGTACCTAACACCTACGATCTCTACTGGAACATCTCGGTAGATAAATTTCTGGAGCGCATGAAGAAAGAAAGCGACAAGTTCTGGAACTTTGAGCGTACCGAAAAGGCAAAGGCTATGAAGCTGACACCGGTTGAAATCATCACCCTTGCCAGCATCGTGGACGAAGAAACAGCCAACAACGGTGAGAAACCGATGATAGCCGGCATGTATTACAACCGTCTGATGCTTCGCAATGCCGAATATCCAGAGGGAATGCCATTACAGGCCGATCCTACCATTAAATATGCCTGGCAGCGATTCGACCTCAAGCGCATCTACAACAACCTCCTGTCTATCAAGAGCCCGTATAATACCTACAAGAACCCAGGTTTGCCACCGGGGCCTATCCGTATTCCGAGCGTAGCAGGTATCGATGCCGTCCTCAACCATGTGCATCACGATTACCTCTACATGTGTGCCAAGGAGGATTTCAGCGGCACTCATAATTTTGCCCGCACTTACGATGAGCACCTGCAGAATGCAGCCAAATATTCTAAGGCACTCAACGAAAGAGGTATCAAGTAAGATAAGGAAACAAGAAAGGTAAAAATGAGTCAGAAAACTTGCAAAGCGTTAGTGATTTTACAAGTTTTCTGACTTTTTATTTGGTAGTCTAACAAAATAGTTGTAAATTTGCAGCCGAAAACTTACCAATTTAAAATAAGGAATAAATACATGAACAGAACGATTATTACAGTAGTGGGCAAGGATACCGTTGGTATCATCGCCAAGGTTTGTACCTATTTGGCAGAGAACAGTATCAACATCTTGGATATCTCTCAGACCATCGTACAGGAGTATTTCAACATGATGATGATCGTAGACATGGGCAAGATGCAGAAAACTTTCGAGGAAGTAGCCGATGAACTCACCAATGTTGGTAAGGCTATGGGCGTGCAGATCAAATGCCAGCGCGAGGAAATTTTCAATATGATGCACAGAATTTAAAAAGCAAACAATATGATCAATATATCTGAGGTTATCGAAACCAATAAGATGATAGAGCAGGAGAATTTCGATGTGCGTACCATCACCATGGGTATCAACCTGTTGGATTGCGCATCTACCAATCTCGATGAGCTCTGTCAGAACATCCATAACAAGATTACACGTCTGGCAAAGAACCTGGTGAAGACCGGCGAAGAAATCTCCAAGGAGTTTGGTGTGCCTATCGTCAACAAGCGTATCTCCATCACTCCTATCTCGCTGGTAGGCGGTTCTGCCTGCAAGACTACCGACGATTATGTAAAGATTGCCAAGACCCTCGACCAGTGTGCCAAGGAGCTTGGTGTCAACTTCCTGGGCGGCTATTCTGCCATCGTAAGCAAGGGTATGAGCAAGAGCGATGAGCTCCTTATCCGTTCTATCCCTCAGGCGATGGCACAGACCGATTTTGTCTGCAGTTCTGTCAATGTGGGTTCTACCAAGACCGGTATCAACATGGATGCAGTCCGCCTGATGGGCAAAATCGTAAAGGATACAGCCGAGGCAACCAAGGACAGAGGTTCTCTGGGTTGCGCTAAGCTCGTTGTTCTCTGCAATGCGCCAGACGACAATCCGTTCATGGCTGGTGCCTTCCATGGTGTTTCAGAGGCCGATGCGGTAGTGAGTGTCGGTGTCAGCGGTCCTGGCGTTGTAAAGTATGCATTGGAGAAGGTAAAGGGCGAAAGCTTCGAAGTTCTTTGCGAAACCATCAAGCGCACCGCCTTCAAGATTACCCGTGTAGGTCAGTTGGTAGCCAAGGAGGCTTCACGCCGTCTGAACGTACCTTTCGGCATCATCGACCTTTCATTGGCTCCTACCCCAGCAATCGGTGATAGTGTTGCCGATATTCTCGAGCTCATCGGTCTTGAGCATGCCGGTGCTCCTGGTACCACAGCAGCTCTTGCACTCCTGAACGACCAGGTTAAGAAGGGCGGTATCATGGCTTCTTCTTATGTAGGTGGTTTGAGCGGTGCCTTCATCCCTGTCAGCGAAGACCAGGGTATGATTAACGCTGTAGAGGCTGGTGCGCTGACCATCGAGAAGCTTGAGGCGATGACTTGTGTCTGCTCAGTAGGTTTGGATATGATTGCCATCCCTGGAGATACTCCAGCCACCACCATTTCCGGTGTCATTGCCGACGAGGCTGCCATCGGTATGGTTAACCAGAAGACTACTGCCGTACGTATCATCCCAGTTGTGGGCATGAAGGTAGGCGACAATGTAGATTTTGGCGGTTTGCTCGGTCATGCTCCAATCATGCCTGTAAACCCATTCAGTTGCGAGGCATTCGTAAACCGTGCCGGTCGTATTCCGGCTCCAATCCACAGTTTCAAGAATTAAACTTTTTTGATTCAAAATACCAATCCCCCATCCTGCTTTCTCAAGCGGGCTGGGGGATTTTTTCATTGTATAATCACTTATCTATCTTCTAAAGCGGTTCATCATGGCAAAACATAGGTGGATAGATACTCAGAAACATCAACTACAGATATTTAAATCCAATCCTTAAATAAGACGGAAGCTCCCACAAAAGTCAAAAGAATCGGGAAAAAGAAAAATAAAGGGTGAGACTTCTCCCACCCTTTATCTGATATTATAAAAAAAGTTTGTCTAAAGTAAATTACAAACGTTTAAAGTTTTTTCATCTCTTCTTTCCATGCAGAATAAGCCTCGAGATAAGCAGAACGGTTAGCCTCATCAGGATCTATGACTGCAAGTTTCTTCAATGAAGCAAAAGCCTCATTATGATCCTTATAGATACCGGCACCAATACCAGCACCCTTAGCAGCACCTGCACTACCATCTGTCTCATAAAGTTCGATAGTAGCACCACTCACACCCGCCAAAGTATCTCGGAACAACGGACTGAGGAACATATTAGCCTTACCTGCATGAATATTCTTGATATCCATACCCATCTGCTGCATGATTTCCATTCCATAGCAGAAACTGAAGACAATACCCTCTTGTGCTGCACGAACAATATGAGCACGATTATGCTTATTAAAGCTGATGCCACGAATAGAACAACCAACTTCCTTATTCTCTAATACACGCTCAGCTCCATTACCAAATGGGATAATCTTAACACCATCACTACCTATTGGCACAGAAGCTGCAAGATCATTCATATCCGCATAGCTTACATCTGGAGTGATATTTCGATGAACCCACGCATTCAAGATACCAGTTCCATTGATACACAACAATACACCAAGACGGTCAAGGTCTGTAGTATAATTAGCATGAGCAAAAGTATTGACACGGCTCTTTGGATCATAGTTAACATCACCCAATACACCATATACAACTCCTGATGTACCTGCAGTACTTGCAATTTCACCCGGATTGAACACATTCAGACTCACAGCATTATTTGGCTGGTCACCCGCACGATAAGATATTGGTGTACCTTCTTTCAGACCAAGTTCTTCAGCTGCCGCTTTACTTACTACACTCTGTACAGAGAATGTAGGAACAATATCAGCCAGAATGCTTTCATCGAAGCCAAAGTAATCAAGCAGGAATTTAGCAGGTTTTTTCTGGTTGAAGTCCCACATCATACCTTCAGAAAGACCACTGATAGTAGTCTTAACTTCACCTGAAAGTTTCATTGCCAGATAATCACCAGGAAGCATAATCTTATCAATCTTATCAAACAGTTCCGGTTCATTATCCTTTACCCAAGCAAGTTTAGATGCAGTAAAGTTTCCAGGAGAATTGAGCAGATTACGCAAGCAGAAGTCCTCACCTAAATCATGAAAAGCCTTCTCGCCATAAGGTACGGCACGAGAATCGCACCAGATGATACTAGGACGCAAAACTTGCTGATTCTTATCAACACAAACCAAGCCATGCATCTGGTACGAGATGCCAATAGCAAGGATATCTTCACCCTTGGCACCAGATTCTGCCATGATTTTCCTGAGCGACAGCTTAGCATTATCCCACCACATCTGAGGATCCTGCTCTGCCCAACCGGTCTTTACAGCCATAATGGGTGCTTCATGATCCGGATAGAATGCAGAGGCTACGATTTCTCCATTGTCAACATCAGTAAGCGAAGCCTTTACAGAACTTGAGCCTACGTCAAAACCTAATAAATATCTACTAGCCATAGTTTATTCGTTTATATGTTTATTGTTTAACTTTTATCAGTTTTTATAAAGTCTACATATATTATACGAACATACTACAACATTCCCCTCATAAAAAAAATAATTTAGAACATATTCTCATCAAAAAGACTTTGAGGAGCACTATCGTCAGCCTTGTTCTCCCCTTCATTACTATTTTCTAATACAGAAGAAGAAAAATTAAGCATCAGTTGCTGTACGGCCTTTGAATCAAAATTAACATGATATACACCATACCCCTTACCTTTTTCTATAAGCGATTGTGGGTCTTTAGCGCATCTGGTGAGATATTGCGTAACATAGCTATGAACATCCTTGTAATTCAGAGGTGTAAAAATCGAATTACAGGAATTATATACATGACGAGCTATTTTTTCTACTTTCAACCCTTTTGCACCCGCAGCCAAAAGAACATTGAATATCTCCTGATCAAGTTTCATATAATAATCATAACATTCGTCCTCTTTCAAGAGAGAAGACACAAAAAGAAAAAACCGCGGTTACTCACTTACAAGCAACCGCGGCTCTTTGAAAAATAAACCTTATTTAAGCGAGAGCAACCTTGTTGTCCTCATCTTTAATCTTACCCTCTTTGAAGAGCCAACCGATACCAAGGATTACATCCTCTGTACTGATCTTAGCAGCCTTAGCAATTTCTGCTACTGTGAGAGCCTTTTCTGAAGCTGCCAATGCCTGATATACATCACCAGCTCTAAAACCTGCGTTCTCTGCGTTCAAGTAAAGAACGTCCTTCTTTGCTGCAGGAGCCTTCTTTGCTACTGGAGCCTTCTTTGCTGCTGGCTTCTTTGCAGCAGTCTTAGTTGTCGCTTTCTTTTCTACCATGTTTTAAGAATTTTATGATTCTATTGAGCCTCATTTCGTCAGCTCAACCTTAATATCTGCTGCAAATTTATAACTTTTATTTCGAAATAGTGTTAGAAAAATAGAAAAAACTACTACTTATAAACAAAAGTGCTGCATTTCTTGATTTACGTCAAGAAGCGCAGCACTTTATTTACTAAAAATCAATTACTTATTATAAATCATTGAATTTTTCTCAAGGCATTTTACGCATACTCTTTTATGGAGTGAATACCTTCGTTTCTCTATTTTTATTCTGCCTTCAAATCAAGCTTGATTTCCAATTCATCCAACTGCTTAGGATCAAGTTCAGAAGGAGCATCGAGCATTACATCGCGACCAGAGTTGTTCTTTGGGAAAGCTATACAATCACGAATACTGTCGAGACCAGCCAAAATGCTGACGAAACGGTCCAAACCGAAAGCAAGACCTGCGTGAGGTGGTGCACCATACTTGAAAGCATTCATCAAGAAACCGAACTGGGCCTCAGCACGCTCTGGAGTAAAGCCGAGAACCTCGAACATCTTCTCCTGCAACTGAGTATCATGGATACGGAGAGAACCTCCACCTACTTCGATACCATTGCAAACAAAGTCGTATGCCTTGGCACGAACCTGCTCAGGATGCTCATCGAGCAATGGGATATCATCAGGATTTGGCATAGTGAATGGATGGTGCGTAGCCATCAGGCGCTGCTCCTCATCGCTCCACTCAAAGAGAGGGAAGTCAATAATCCAAAGACACTTGAATACGTTCTTATCACGAAGACCAAGACGGTCACCCATTTCCAAACGCAAAGAGCAAAGTTGAATGCGTGTCTTGTTAGCATTATCACCGCTCAAAATCAAAACGAGGTCACCATCCTTGGCTCCCATTACGGTCTTGATTTCAGCAAGTTCCTCTGGAGAATAGAACTTATCTATGCTACTCTTTACGCTACCATCAGCATTATACTTGATATATACCAATCCTTTGGCACCGACCTGAGGACGCTTAACAAAATCGGTCAATTCGTTCAACTGCTTACGGCTATAATCAGCACAACCTGGAACACAGATACCGCCAATATACTTAGCCTCATCGAATACAGAGAAATTACCCTTACCTGTGAAAGCATCTTTCAACTCAACAAATTCCATACCGAAGCGCAAGTCTGGCTTATCACTACCGAAACGGCGCATAGCATCGTGCCAGGTCATCTGCTCCAACTTAGGAAGTTCTACACCACGAATCTCCTTAAACAAATGGCGAGCCATTTCCTCGAAAAGGTTGATGACATCATCCTGATCAACAAAACTCATTTCACAGTCAATCTGTGTAAACTCTGGCTGACGGTCAGCACGAAGATCCTCATCACGGAAGCACTTGGCAATCTGGAAATAGCGGTCGAAGCCAGCAACCATCAAGAGCTGCTTTAAAGTCTGAGGACTCTGTGGAAGAGCGTAGAACTGACCTGGATTCATACGGGAAGGAACAACAAAGTCGCGAGCTCCCTCTGGTGTACTACCAATAAGAATTGGAGTTTCAACCTCCATGAAGTTCTGTGCATCGAGGAAGTTACGAATCAAGATACACATACGATGACGCAACTCCAGATTTTTGCGCACTGCAGGACGACGCAAATCAAGATAACGATACTTCATACGGATATCATCACCACCATCAGTATTATCTTCGATAGTGAAAGGAGGGGTCTGACTCTGAGAGAGGACATTGAGTTCCTTCACCAGGATTTCGATGTCACCAGTATCCATTTTAGGATTCTTGCTCTGTCGTTCACTTACTACACCCTTTATTTGAATGCAGAATTCACGACCTAGCTTGTTAGCTGCATCACACAAGTCTTTGTTATCAGCCTCGTTGAAGACCAACTGTGTGATACCATAACGGTCGCGCAAATCGACGAATGTCATACCACCCATCTTTCTTGAGCGCTGTACCCAACCGGCAAGTGTCACTTCCTTGCCGGCATCAGAGAGACGTAACTCTCCACACGTATTACTTCTGTACATACCTTATTATATTATATTATTATTTTCCAAAGTGCAAAAGTACAACAAATAACGGAAAGGACAAAATAAAATCGCGAAAATATTATTAAAAATATCTTCGCGACCCTATTAATGTGACCAAAAGTCACATAAATACATATTAAATAGTTTTATCTCTACTTTTTTAGAGATTTATTTCTTCATCCGTCTGAATGCCTGCCGATGGAACCGTTCCTCTGCCTTGATGACACTGAACACCTTATTAGGTGGCAAGATGGTCATAAATCTAGAATGATACTCTTGCTGCAACTGTTTCAGCTGAATATCCAACTCATCCTGTCTTCTGATTGCTTCGGCACATGCCTCATTATCATTCGGATTCACATGACGGAATCGGCGCATTTCATCGAATATCATACGCATTTTCTTACCCATCTGTCTATATACCGGGAAGAATTTAGCAGCTTCTCTCGGCGTAAGACAGGCATTAGTCGTAATAAACTGTTCTAGTTCTGCCTGAAACCTTTTAGGATCAAATCCATCATGATGTTTTCTACCCTGAGGCTGTGAAGCAAGTGAAACCAGGCTAATCATCAGCATAGCTAAAAGCGCAAGAAACCTATGTTGCATTATCTTTCTCATACCTTATCTTTTTTAAAATCTTTATCTGTAGACAAAAAGAAATACCAACCATTAATTTTCTGCAATCAGCGATGCATAGATAGTTTCATTATCCATCATCGTATAATCGGCCATCTCATTAAAAGTAGCATCCTCATTATTATTCACAGCAGCTTTCTGAACCATATGGTCCACATGTGCCATAGCAGGCTTACTGCTTCCCGTATATTTCAGCGCCAATACCGAACCACCTCCCATCACAGCCAAAACAGCAACAGCTGCCGCAATCTTTCGAATCGGCATACGCTGCCATAAGCTAGGCTGCATGTGAATGATGCGGGGTTCCTGCTCCGGCAAATTTGCCATCACCCTATCCGTCAGCTGGTCGAAATAACCAGCCGGCACCTGGAAATGGTTTTTCTTACCAAAACGGCTATTCAATATATTGTCTTCTTTTAACATATTCCTCATTCCTTTCTTTTATACTTTATTAAATAGACGAAAACTAACCGAAAAGGTTTAATCCTTACGATTGAAAAAATCGGTTATTTTTTTTACAGCAAGATGATAGGATGCCTTCAAAGCTCCTTCACTTGTTGACAGCACCTTACTTATCTCTGAATATTTCATATTATCATAATATTTTAGAGTGAAAACTGTGCGCTGAACATCAGGCAGTAGGGCTACAGCCTCTTGCAGTTCTGCCTGAATCTGGTCACCATCAAAATAGTCATCGGCAAGAAGACGTGAAGCCAAGCCCGGCTCGTCTTCGGTACTGACATTTACCATCTGCTTTTTGCGTCTCAAGAAATCAAGCGCTTCGTTAATTGCTATACGGTAAAGCCATGTTGAGAGCGAAGACTTTCCCTGAAACGAATCCAGATTGGTCCAAGCCTTGACAAAGGCATTCTGCAACACATCATCAGCATCATCATGATCTAAAACAATATGGCGAACCTTCCAATACAACGGCTCGCTATACTGACTTACCAGTACAGCAAAGCCTTCGCGTTGGGTCTTAGGATCCCTAATCATCGCCAAGAGTTCTTTATCGTTTATCATTGCTTTTACAAATGTGTTGTTTATAGATATTTTCTCAACATATCGAATATTACCGCATCAAATCCATACACATCAGAATATTCAGCTATTCTGCCTCCTGCTAACGGATAGAGTGTATAATAGGTTATGAAGAGAGGAACTTGAGGATTAACCTTTACGTTATTCACAACAAGTTTTTTATTGGCCAGCGAATCTGCTGTCATCGAATAGTATATCTTTTCCTTCAGTTTCTCGTTTTTGTCAGCCAATAGGAAGACAGCGAAATCGTATGGTTTTTCTATTCTGATACATCCATGCGATACTCCTCTATCCTCTTGTCCAAACACGCCCTTACTGTTAGTATCATGCAGGAAGACCGAGAAATTATTATCAAAACGGAAGATGATTCTTCCCAGAGCATTCCCCTTTCCGCCCCGCTGGGCGATGCCATAAGCACCAGAAATAAGCATAGATCGAGTTACTCTGTTTAAGTCAACCTCCTTACCTGTTGCCACTTCCCTTACATAGTAGTTACGCGCGCGAAAGTAGCCATGATTCCCCACCCGGTGTATCATATCATGGAGAACGATACTACGGGGAACAAACCATTGAGGATTCAACTCCATACGTTTGATATGACTGTTCAATATCGGGGTTTTGGTTTTACTGGCTCCACATCCTATGCGCATCGAGAGCGTATCCTGATGATCAATAGCCATCAGATGGAACGATGGTATATTGACAACCACATATTTTTCGTGTTGCCAGGGATTATCATACTGTCTCCAGCGGCAACGTTCCATGTTGCAGAGAATTTTGATTCTCATCGCCTTGCCCAGTCCTCCAGCCTTCAATTTTTCCAACAGTTGATAATAGAAAGGATTCTTAGGCTGAACTTCTTTCAGGAAGGAAACCACCGAGTCGCATCTAACCATTTGCATAGCCTTCTGATAGAACGCATCATCTGCATGAGCCATTTTTACATCAAACAGACCTCTGAACCTAACGGGTCTCTTGATACTATCATAAGGATTGGGAGCAAGAGTATCTAAACGATTGAAAACAAAACTAGGATTCATAAATCCAAAATTCTGCCCCATCGTATATCTGAAGTAAGCTTTGGTCAAGCGATACTCCAGTCGGGCTATCACTTGATTTATCTGATTATCAACTGAATCTAGATTTAAATCTCGTAACCTGTCAATATCTCGGGCAATAGCATCCACATAGAACCGACGTTTATCAAATCCCATATCCGCTACAGTACGCAGGCAAGTCACCAGGGAGTCAGCCTGACAATTTACCCCATGACGTGTAATCCAAAGCAGATTACCTTCATTCTGATAATAGCGACGGGTATGCAAATCAGCAGCATGTCGGTCTTTATCATTTCGCATGATGCTGTCTATCAGATTCCTTACCGTCCTCGAATTGATAGCATAGGCAGAAGAACGTAAGTCCTGATAATCATCTAACGATAATTGGAAATTGCTGTTTGGCACCCTGTCGTGGCAAGAACAGAACATCAAACAGCAAGAAATGATAAGTAACGAAAAATGAAAGACTTTCACTTTCTGATTAAAGTTAAACGGCATTCTAAGGCCTCTATAGTACTATTAATGCTTTACGCAAATTTTGCGCGTAAAGGTATTCCCCACCTTTACAATATAGATACCATCAGCCAATGGCAAGTTTACGCGCTTGTCATTACCTTCTATGCGGAAGGTCTTGATAGTAACACCTGCCACATTATATATTCTCACCACTTGCCCGCTAGCGCCTGTGATATGCATCACGCCCCCAGCATAGTTCAAGTTGATATCTGCCACATCAAGGTCTGCCCATTCTATGTTTCCCTCGTTGGCCATAGCATCCGAAGGAACAGAAAGTGCTAACATTGCAATTGTCAATATTGAAAGTAAAGTCCGTTTCATATATTTTCAAGTTTCGTTAAACCAATAGTTCTTTCTGCAAAGATATATAAAAAAAAGGAAACTTACCGTCTTCCCGACGATAAGTTTCCCAAAAATTAGCTTTTTTAACCTTTCAGAGGAAAAAAGAAGCCAATTCACATTATTTTCTAAAACAACCAACACTTTACATGATGCCATCAGCGCGAAGTTTCTGCTGCCATTTCCAAGCAGAAGCCAACACATCTTCAAGCTTAGCCTCAGCCTTCCAGCCGAGTACCTTGTTCGCCTTGGTGCAATCACCCCAAATTTTCTCAATATCGCCCTCTCTTCGTGGACCATACTTCCAATTCAGTTTCACACCTGTAGCTTTTTCAAAAGTCTCAACAATTTCGAGTGTTGAGTTTCCATTACCTGTACCGATATTGAAATATTCGATAGGCTCAGTCTCCTTATCAAGAACACGTGCCATGGCAGCTACATGTGCCTTAGCCAAGTCTACAACATAAATATAGTCGCGGATACAGGTTCCATCAGGAGTATCATAATCATTACCAAAGATAGTGAGTTCCTTGCGGATACCCATAGCTGTCTGAGTAACGTATGGAATCAGATTGTTTGGCACACCATTTGGCAACTCACCAATCTCAGCAGAAGGATGTGCACCTATAGGATTGAAATATCTCAATACAATGCTCTTGATGGCTGCACCACTATGGATATAATCAGCTATGATCTGCTCATTAATCTCCTTAGTATTGCCATAAGGTGAAGTAGCCTTCTGATGAGGAGCCTCTTCTGTTACAGGCAAATTCTCAGGCTTCGGCTGACCATAAACGGTACAAGAAGAAGAGAAAATGATACCCTTTACCTGATACTTTGGCATAAGTTCCAGGAGATTGATGAGCGATACGATATTGTTGCGATAATACAACAATGGTTTCTGTACGCTCTCGCCTACTGCCTTGCTTGCAGCAAAGTGAATGATACCCTTAATATCAGGATATTTCTGGAATACAGCCTCGGTAGCAGCCTTGTCGCGCAAGTCAACCTGTTCAAAAGCAGGGCGGATACCAGTAATCTTCTCAATGCCATCGAGTACTTCAATCTTTGAGTTTGAGAGATCATCTACGATAACAACATTGTAGCCTGCCTGCTGCAACTCTACTGTAGTATGGCTACCTATGAAGCCTGTACCACCTGTAACAAGAATAGTTTGTTTCATAATCAAATATAGTTAGTTTGAAGAATTATTATATTTCTTCTGCAAAAGTACTGCAAAAATCTGAAAAAACAGAAAGATTTTTCAAAAATATACTTTTTTCCTTTGTTTTATCTATTATTTATACTATCTTTGCAAAAGATAAATAGAAAAAAGGCTCTAAGAAAATGGAAAAAAACATGAAACATTATAATATAGAACAAGACATGAGATATTTGCAGTTGCTCTCTCAGTCGTTCCCTACTATAGCAGAGGCGAGCACCGAGATTATCAACCTGCAAGCCATCCTCAACCTGCCAAAGGGTACCGAGCATTTCCTTGCCGACATCCATGGTGAGTATGAGGCCTTCCTGCATGTACTGAAAAATGCATCAGGAAATATCAAGCGTAAGGTGAACGAACTCTTTGGCAATACCCTTCGCGAACAGGAGAAGCGAGAACTCTGCTCTCTTATTTACTATCCTGAGCAGAAACTGGAACTCGTCAAGCAGAACGAACCCGACATCAACGACTGGTATCACATCACCCTGCACCAGTTGGTGGCTGTATGCCGTGATGTTTCCAGCAAATATACCCGAAGCAAGGTGCGCAAATCGCTGCCATGCGATTTCTCGTATATTATCCAGGAGCTTTTGCACGAGCACACCGAAGATCATGACAAGACAGCCTATGTCAATGTTATTGTTGATACGATTATCAGCACAGGCAGAGCCGATGATTTCATCATCGCTATAGCCAACGTCATCCAGCGCCTGGCTATCGACCAGCTCCATATTCTGGGCGATATCTACGATAGAGGTCCTGGAGCCCACATCATCTTGGACAAGATGCGCCGCTACCACAGTTGGGACATCCAGTGGGGTAATCACGATGTACTATGGATGGGAGCAGCTGCCGGCAATGATGCCTGCATCTGTAATGTGATACGTCTCTCCCTGCGATACGCCAACCTCTCGACATTGGAAGAAGGCTATGGCATCAACCTCGTACCACTCGCTACTTTTGCGATGGAAACCTACAAGGAGGATGATTGCAAAGAATTTCTGCCTAAGCTCAGCGGAGGTGCAGCGGCAATGGATGAAAAGACCCAGCGGCTCACCTCTCAGATGCACAAGGCTATAGCTGTCATCCAGTTTAAATTAGAGAGCCAGCTTTTCAAGAAGCATCCGGAATGGAAGATGAAAGACCGTTGTCTTTTTGACCATATTGATTACAGGAAAGGCAAGGTAGAGATTGACGGAAAAGAGTATGACATGACCTCATGCCACTTCCCTACCATCGATCCGGACAATCCTGACAAACTATCTGAAGAAGAGGAAATTCTGATTCAGAAACTGCATCATTCGTTTATGGTCTGCGAGAAGCTGCACAAGCATATCAACGTTATGCTGCAGCATGGTTGCATGTACGCTATCTTCAACAACAACCTGCTTTTCCATGCTTCCTGTCCGCTCAACGAAGATGGTTCATTAAAAGAGGTAGAAATATATCCAGGCAAGAAATTCAGCGGCAGAGCCCTGATGCATCATACGGGCATGCAGATACGCACAGCTTTCCAATCAGATTCTGATCCGAATGAAAAGGAATATGCCATCGATTATTTCATCTACCTATGGTGCGGTCCTGACAGTCCGCTCTTCGACAAGAGTAAGATGGCCACCTTCGAGCGCTATTTCATTACCGATAAGGAGACTCATAAAGAAGAGAAGGGATACTACTTCCTGTTGCGCGATAACGAACAGGTTATCGACCATATTATGGATGAGTTTGGGGTAACCGGTCCTAACCGCCATATCATCAATGGGCACGTGCCCGTTCGCACAACCAAGGGCGAGAACCCTATCAAGGCAAACGGCAAGCTGATGGTTATCGATGGAGGTTTCTCTAAAGCCTACCACAACGAGACTGGCATTGCCGGCTACACCTTAGTATACCACTCCCGCGGATTTCAGCTGGTCCAGCACGAGCCATTTACGAGTATGGAAGATGCCATCAAGCGAGGTACCGACATCAAGAGTACCACACAGATTGTAGAAATGTCGAACCGCCGAATGCTGGTAGCCGACACAGATATAGGTTGCGAACTCCGTAAGCAGATAGAAGACCTGAAGGAGCTTCTCTATGCTTACCGACATGGTTTCATCAAGGAATCAGAAAGGAAGAAGTAAGAAACCGAGCATACAAAAAAGCCCCCGGTGCTACATGCATCGAGGGCTTTTTTTCAGAATTTTCTGAACCGCAATCTCAGGGTTTTACTCTTCAGTTGCATCTTACCTCCGGTCATTACCTCCTTGGCAAAATGCTCATTCAGATGATTGATGCCACAGCTACGCAAAGAATCATTCATTTCTGTTAAAAGCACATCGCCTCCATAATCTTCATGCCATTTATTACGATAAACAGATGTAATCAGCAAGCTGTCGGAGGTTTGCTCAAAACGCAGATAAAATCCTCTACCATCACCAAAGTAATCATAATCAGCAACCTGAATCAACTTATACTGGCAGCCCCAGAACACGCGCTTATCTGCAAAGTTACAAGTACCCCCTGTAGCTAAAGTATCTACCTGCTCCAGATGCCAGAAACCATCCAAATCACCATTCTGGCTTGTTTCTACCTCACATGAGCTTAGAGTGAGCATCATAACAGCAAGGGAAAGCACCCCTATTATCTTTTTCATATTTTCTATCTTATCGATTATTATTTCTTTTCGTCAGCAAACCTCTTTTGCTGATGGTTATCTGCATACCGGCATTATGCCCCAGCATCTTTTCGCTACCGAAATCCATCGCATAGCCTGCCTTTATCTGCCACTGATGCGGGAAATCGTAATGACCCTCTACCAGAAAACTTACATTATGATGCTTTTTTGTAAACGGGTTGCTATATGTACCCCAACCTTTCTGATAGGTGCCTAATACACGATAGCCCAACCGCTGTGTAGGCTGACCATCAAAACCCAGATGATAGGCTATGAAACGGTTGTTTCTGATATCAATACATCCGTCGTTATTATAAATAGGCGAACGGTAGAGTGGATTTCCTATCACCTGGCCCCAATGCTGCCATCCTGGATAGATGCTGTGGTTATAATAATCATCAGTACCCGCTATATGGTCTGCGATACCCGATGTACGGTCATGATTGTACGGACCACTCTGATATTTGGTATAGAGATACTCCAGCACCACATTTTTCAGCCAGCGTGAATACTTCAGATTCAGTTCGAAGCCTAGCATGATGTCCTTCAGCGAATACATGAAGAAACGGCGTTTTACTTTCTTATTCCAGTCTGCGCCCTCACCATATCCATTATAGTCGAGGAGAAACATCTGGCTGTGATCTTCGAAATAATGATCGGCATAGATGGCAGCTTTCCAACTGTCAGTGTCATAATTGATACGCATCAGCCAACTGCCCAACTGGTTGCCGGCAACATTGGCATAAGCCCCTTCACCTGCATCAGATCCCGTTGCCGATAGCGCATGCCAGAAGCCTTTCAGATTTTTCTCGGTAGGAATCTGTACCATACTTTCACCTATTGGACGATACGCATTGCCACCAAACTGAGCAACCATTTCCAAGCCCATTTCTATGCTGAGCGGACAGAAAGCATTCTCGTTTCCGATACGCAGAAAACCTGCTTTGCTGTGATAGAGCATGTGGTCACAATATTTAGTCTGCCGTTTCGTAAAATCATGCTGCCAGCCATCATCCGTAGTCATACCATAAGCCAGATGACCTTTCAGTTGCAGCCAGCCTCTACCAAACGGAAGCGTCCAATATTCAGGAAGCGCCAGACGAACCTGAGGTATCGGACGGGCATTTATACCCAGACACTGGCTACCACTGGAGAGCGACTGGTTTTTTAGCTCCATCGGATATTCCTTGGCACCTGCAGTCAGCACACCATAAAGCCAGCGGGCCTCCACATAAGCCTGCTGCACCACGACATTGCTGGTATAGTTTACCGGTACTGCCACATCTACTCCATATCCTACAGCCCAGCGGCGAGCAGAATCAGCAGAAAGCGGACGAACCAGACTACCTCTGAGATAGCCGTTATTCTTCTCTAAAGAACTTAATCCATGTTTGTTTGCGTTAAGCCACAATGGGGTTTTACCTTTCGAAAACGACCCTTGCATCTCAACACCATATTGTATATTTTCCCGAAGATCTATCTTCTCCGTGCCATCCCCCTCTTGCCACATATACTGGGCCATAGATGGGGCTGCCAGACTGCAAAGGGCAAAACATACACCTACCTTTATCTTATTCATAATTAAATCTATACTTTCAAGATAAAAACGTAATTATCTCTATTATATTGCATATTTTGAGAAAAAAAAGAGCAACGCTTGCATCCCGATTCCGAGAACAAGCATTGCTCTTTAATTAAATTATCTTTTATCCGAAGTTATCATACATGATGCTCTCAGGATCTACACCGAGAGAATCCAGATAATCGGTAACGGTCTTGATCAGCATTGGAGGTCCGCAGAGATAGTACTCGCAATCCTCTGGAGCCTCGTGATCCTTCAAGTAGGTATCACGGATGCAGTTAACAGCAAAACCCTCGTAGTACTTCACGCCCTGAGCATCTGCCACTGGGTCCTTGCGGTCGAGTGAAAGGTGGAAGTGGAAGTTAGGGAATTCCTTCTCAAGCTCCCAGAAATCCTCCAGGAAGAATGCCTCACCCAATGCACGAGCACCGTAGAAGATAACCAGCAGGAGAATCACCACGAGGAAAACTCCGATACTAGCCAATATAAATGATGTATTACCCATATTTTTATACTTTGAAATTTGAACTTTGAACATTGAACTTTATGATATGCTTTGTCTATTGAACCTATACCCATCCCAACTCGTCCTTGAGAGATAAGAAAAGGTAATCATAAAGTTCAAATTTCAAAGTTCAATGTTCAATGTTATTAAATTTTCAAGCCTGAGAAGCAAAGCATAGCCATTGCCATGAGGCCTACTGTGATAAATGTGATGCCGAGTCCCTGCAATGGCTTTGGCACGTCGCAATACTGCATCTTCTCGCGGATGGCTCCCATTAGGACGATGGCGAGAGTCCAACCCAAACCGGAAATTGGAGCAATTCTGAATTGAAGAAGCTCTGCAAGATTTCTGCCTACGATAACTACGGAGTGCCAGATGATGGCGGAGACTGAACCAACGGCGGTGGCTCAGGCACTAACGGCGGAGGTTCTGGCACCCCTGGCGGTGGCGGAACGGGTAACCAGGGAGCAGGTGGAACCAGCCAGGGAACGGGCGGAACCGATAGCGGCAACACCGATGAAGGCAAGACCGACGGCGACGGAACCGGCTCTGACGGCACTGGCGACAACGGCAGTGTAAATTTGTAGAATAAGCACCGCTAGGCGGAAGACAGAACGCCTAGCGGAGCACATCCTATCACATCACTAAACATTAATCACTATGAAACGAGAATCCTGGAAAACGTTGATTCAGATTTTAATCTCTATCTTAACCGCCATTGCCACTTCGCTCGGAGTAACGAGCTGCATGTAATCAAGCTAAAGAGCTGCATGTAATCAAGCTGACGAGCTGCATGCAAGAACCATTCAGAATGAAACTTTGTTGATCCATTTCCAAAAGCTCCCTTGTGACTCTTCACAACGGGAGATTTTATTGTATATATAACACCGAAATATTATTACTATATTTAAGTTTTTTTAACTTCAAAAATTTGCAATCTATCATTTTTAGCCGTATATTAGTAACCCTAATCTGTCCCTATTAAGGAGACTGTTCTATATTGCATCTCATGATGCTCTGAGAAAGGCATGAATATTCCATGAATATAAAAAGGCCAAATGTAAAAATTAAAGTCTAAATAGTAAATATTAAAGTTAAAATAATAATTATGAAATCTCACTGCTGTCCCGTTTAGAAATCATCGGGCCTGAAAAGGC
>ULSN01035785.1_pt1 | contig 29601 bp, 24 predicted proteins | sample 1956771 | NCBI WGS metagenome assembly ULSN01 (sample SAMEA4835709, study PRJEB28245) | human gut metagenome | biome: gut microbiome; material: fecal sample | place: Denmark | collected 2008
GGACATCCTGCCCTATCTCTACTATCCGATGGCCATCGGCGTAGCGGCACTGCTCTCCATCCTGCTGAGATATCCTAAGAGATACAGCTAATAAAGCTCCAGCCTTAGGCAGATTTCTTTCTGCCTAAGGCTGGAGCCAGAAAGAAACAAGATAAATCAATTCATTTAAAACTTTAATACGATGGACTTCTTACAGAGGAACCTTTTTACCAAGTTGCGTTCCGCCCACTTCGGCATTGAAGAGGAGATGGAACCCATGACTACATTCAAGCAACAGAAGATTGCCCAGATGATGAAGAATCTCAACGATGTTCCTGCGGGCGAAGTACGCATGAACAATGGTTTCCTGAACCGACGACTCGCCAACATCCAGGAAAATGAGCGTCACGCCATCGATACTTCCATCGAGACCCTGCACCTGCTGCGCATCATCGTGTCAAACATCAATGGCATTCTTGCCTACGGCATCAACCTGAGCGGCATCATCGAGATGGGCAACTACCTGCGCACCAAGGGCGACAAGGTGGATTTCGTGAAGCTCGACAAGTGGCTCAGCAAGCTGCGCATCCAGCGCATGGCACAGTTGCAGGGCAGCGTACTCATCCTCTTCTTCGATTTCGAACAGGATGAGATTCCCTACGTGCGCCATGTGGAGCGGGGAGCCTACAAGCTCACCCTGCGATCGCTGTATTACAACGAGCAGGACAGGCAGGACATCCACTTCAACGAGACGCAGGCAGGATTCGTGCACGTTACTGGCGGTACCATGCGAAAGAACCTGCGCCGTAGCATGAGGTATCTGGAGTATGCTCCCATCGAAACCATCAGCAACTTCTGCAACAACTTCTTCAAGTCGCTCTCCGAGATTGAGGAGTAGAATCATTTTACGAAGATGATTTCTTTGATGAAGATTCTTAGAAGATGATTCCCTAGAAGAAGTTTACGATAATATAAAATATTAAAAAAATAAGCCCTTAACGCTACGAATATCGCATGATTTTCGTACCTTTGCACGTATGAAACGAATTTTTATAACAATTATATCGACAATACTCACACTTTGCAGTCACGCCCAGGTGCAATGCGAAGATACCTGTAGCCATGTTCATGGCATTGACATGAGTCATTATCAGGGAAAAGTGTTCTGGGAAACCATCGGCGACAACAGCAAGATGGCTTACGTCTATCTGAAGGCTACTGAAGGAGGAACCAATGTAGACAGCAGATACAAGCAGAATATCGACCTGGCGCATCGGTATGGAATGAAGGTAGGTTCCTACCACTTCTATCGTGCCCGTATTCCCCAGCAAACCCAGTTGGAGAACTTCAAGGCGCAATGCCGCCCGGGCGACCAGGATCTGCTCCCGATGATTGATGTGGAAACCAAGAGCGGAATGGAAACGGAAGAATTCTGCGACTCACTCTTCAAGTTCCTCCATCTCGTGGAGAAAGCCTACAGGCAGAAGCCCCTCATCTACACCGGAGCCAATTTCTACGATAATTACCTGTTGGGCAAACTGGACAGCTACAAGCTGATGATTGCCCAATACTCCAAGCGAGTGCCTGTACTCAGAGACGGCAGGGACTTCGAAATGTGGCAATACACGGGTAAGGGAAAGCTCAACGGCGTGAACGGATACGTGGATAAGAGCCGATTCATGGGTAGACACAGATTGCGAGAAATCAGATTCAGACACAGATAAAATATGTAAATCAATAAACATTAAATAAAACTATGGCAATTATAAAATGTCCGGAATGTGGACGTCAAATCAGTGACAAAGCCCCTACATGTCCTAACTGCGGTGTGGAAATCGCAGGAAAGATTATCAAATGCCCTCACTGTGGAGAGATTTATTTCAGCAGTCAGGAAATGTGCCCTAACTGCCATGAAATAGCTTCAGCCGGTTATAGAATTCTAACAACGGTTGCCTCTGGAACTACAGTTAGAACAGAGGCTCCGGCTAGAACAGAGACTCCTATGGATTCAACGGAAACTTCGGCTCCTGCTGGTCCAGCAGCTTCTGTTAATCCTCCGACTCCCCCTACTCCTCCTACCCCTCCTGTTCCTCCGGTAAGACAGACTCCGATGGCAGCAGGAAACGGCGGAAACGGAAATAATGGAAACGGATATGGAAATGGAAAATACGGCAATAATCCAGAGAATGAAGCCCAGCAGAAAGCCAAGAAGAAGAGTGCCCGAAGCATTCTGATTATCTCGTTGGTCTTCTCTGTTCTGGTTTGCGGAATCCTGTATTATTTCTACGATAATGCCAACCGCAACAAGGAGGAGGAAGCTTACGAGTATGCAATGCAGAGCAGCGACCCAATGGTGCTGCAGAGTTATCTCGACACCTATAAGGACGCAGAAGAGGCGCATCGTGACTCTATCATGGCGCATCTGGAAATGCTCAAGAGCATTGACCAGGATTGGACCAACGCCCTGGTAAGCGGTTCGAAGCAGGCTTTGGAGGATTATCTGCAGAAGTATCCTAACAGTCCGCATAAGCAGGAGGCGTGGAACAAGATTGATTCCATCGACTGGAATGTGGCGAAGGCTGCCGACAACGTACAGGCTTATCAGGCTTACCTCGACGCCCACGCCGACGGAGCACATATCGAGGAGGCTGAGAATGCGATGAAGAAGGCAAAGAGCCGCGACTTGCAGCCAGAAGAGAAGCTGATGGTTAGCGGATTGTTCAGGCAGTTCTTCCAGAGCATCAACTCTCATAATGCCGACGGGCTTTCTGCCACGTGCGAAGACATCCTCTCTTCTCTCCTGGGCAAGACTTCTGCCACCAAGGCCGATGTGGTTACCTTTATGGACAAGCTCTATAAGGATAATGTAGCTAATATGAACTGGCACATTAACAATGATTACCAGATTAAGAAGCGCGAGGTGGGAGAAGAAGATTACGAATATCAGGTGCAGTTCTCTGCCGTCCAGAATTTGGACCTCACAGATGGAAGCAAGAAGCAGAACAACTTCAAGATCAATGCTGTGGTTTCACCAGCCGGCAAGGTTTCTTCCTTCAACATGAATCAGATTACAACAGAATAGTTTATAGTTTATAGGTTGTAATGTACAATGAATATAAAAAAGGGGTGTGGCTTTTTACAGTCACACCCCTTTTTTATATCAATTGTCTAAAACGCTCAAAACGTGCTGTTATTGCGCCTCCTTCATCTGTCGCAACAACTCCTTCTGCTTTTCGTTCAAGCCGGTAGGCAACTTCACGTTATAGGTAATCATCAGATCACCGAAGGTGCCGTCGCCCCTGTCGTAACCCTTGCCGCGCACACGAACCTTCGTGCCGTTCTGGGTCTCTGGCTTAATCTTCAGCTTAATCTTCGAACCATTGCTCAAGGTGATGATTCCCTCGCCACCCAGCAAGGCTGTGTACATGTCGATGTTCACGTTCATGTTCATCTCGCCTGTATTGGTTCGGGCACTCTGGCTGCCGCAGCCGCCACCGCAGCCGCCAGTTCCGAAATCAGCACCAGCACCATAGCCGGCGTTGGCTCCTCCGCCGAAACCTCCGAAGCCACCAAAGCCACCGAAACCAGCGCCTTGCTGACCGCCACGGGCACGGCCACCGCCAAAGAGATTTTCGAAGAAGCTGGAGAATCCGCCTCCGCCATTTCCGAAACTGCTGAAGTCGAAGCCCTCGAAAGGATTTCCTCCGGCTCCGCCAGCACCACCGGCTCCACCACCGAAGCCGCCACCACCGAAGCCGCCAGCGTTCTTCCAGTTTTCGCCAAACTGATCGTATTTGGCGCGCTTATCAGGGTCGGAAATCACCTCGTATGCCTCGTTCAGCGCCTGGAACTTAGCCTTCGCCTTCGGGTCATTCGGGTGCAAATCCGGATGGAATTGTTTTGCACGTTTACGATATGCTGCCCTCACATCCTTCTGGGGGATGTTCTTGTCAACACCGAGAATCTTGTAATAATCTACAAATGCCATATTATAAAACCTCCTATTTTTATGTTTTTAATAAGAATCCAACAAAAAGTATGCCGTAATTGGCAACTTTTTTGTAATTTTGCACATGAATTTAAATAATAAATAAAAAATAATATGAAACAACTGTTCGCAGCGCTCCTCATGGCGCTCACCTTTAATTCGCAGGCAATGGCACAACAACGTACCGTAAAACTGAGAGTACTCCAGACGAGTGATGTTCATGGAGCTTTCTTTCCATACGACTTCATCAACCGCAAGCCCAAAGCGGGAACCCTGGCGCGCGTATCCTCTTACGTCAACGATTTGCGCAAGACCTACAAGGACAACGTCATCCTCCTGGAGAACGGCGACATCCTGCAGGGTCAGCCTACCTGCTACTATTATAATTATGTGAACACCCAGGCACGCAATGTGGCTGCCGACGTAGTCAACTATATGAAGTATGACGCCCAGGCGTTCGGAAACCACGATGTGGAAACGGGTCATGCCGTGTATGATAAATGGATCAAGGAGCTGAACTGTCCGGTGCTCGGTGCCAACATCATCGATACCAAGACCGGCCAGCCCTACGTGAAGCCTTACATCATCCTGAACCGTGAGGGCGTGAAGATTGCCGTGCTCGGAATGCTGACACCAGCCATTCCCAACTGGCTGACAGAAAACCTCTGGAGCGGACTTAAGTTTGATAACATGGTAACCTGTGCCCGGAAATGGATGAAGCACATCCAGGAGACGGAGAAACCAGACGTGGTGATTGGCGTTTTCCACAGCGGTAAGGACGGTGGCATTGTCACCCCGGAATACGAGGAGGATGCCTCCCTGCGTGTAGCAAAGGAAGTGCCAGGTTTCGACATGGTGCTCTTCGGCCACGACCACACCCGCTGCAACGAGACCATCACCAACGTGGAAGGCAAGCCAGTGGTCTGTCTCGACCCTGCCAACAACGCCCTCAACGTGGCTGACGCCGAGGTAACGCTCACCTTAAATAAAAAGAAGGTGAATGGCAAAAAGCAGTATGTGGTGACTGACAAGAAGGTGACGGGCTCCCTGCCCGATGTGACAAAATGTCCTGTCGACGAAGATTTCATGAAAACCTTCGAGCCTCAGATAGCCGAAATCAATCAGTTTGTGAGCAAGCAAATTGGTACATTCAAGAACACCATCCACAGCCGCGAGTCGTTCTTCGGCAGTTGCGCGTTCAATGATTTCATCCTCAACCTGCAGCTCGACATTACCAAGGCCGACATCGCCTTCAACGCCCCATTGCAGTTCAACGCCACCATCCAGGCGGGTCCTATCTGCGTAGGCGACATGTTCAACCTCTATAAATATGAGAACCAGCTCTACGTGATGCGCCTCACCGGCGAGGAAATCCGCAAACATCTGGAGATGAGCTACGACCTCTGGGTGAACACGATGAAGAGTCCTGACGACCATCTTCTCCTGCTCGACACCCACACCAAGGGCGACCAGCAGCGCCTGGGATTCAAGAATCTCTCGTTCAATTTCGACAGTGCTGCCGGCATTGATTACGAGGTGGATGTTACGAAGCCAGATGGCGAGAAGGTGAAGATTCTGCGCATGAGCAACGGCCAACCTTTCGACGAGAAGAAGTGGTACAAAGTGGCAGTAAACAGCTATCGTGGCAATGGCGGCGGTGAGCTCCTTACCCATGGTGCCGGCATTCCGAAAGACAGTCTGGAGAGCCGCATCATCTACCGCAGCGAGCGCGACCAGCGTTACTATCTGATGGAGGCGATAGAGAAGATGGGAACCGTAGAGGCAAAGGCCAACAACAACTGGAAGTTTGTGCCGGAAGCATGGACCAAGCCTGCTGCCCAGCGCGACTATGACTTGCTTTTCGGAAAGAAAAAATAAGATATTATGAAGTATTGGTTTATATTTTGCAAGACAGATATCTTGCTTGAGAAGAAAGAAGACGGAACCTATACGATTCCATGTAGCGAGGAGAGTCCGATAGAGCTCAAGCCCTGGACTCACGTCCTCAACATCACCCCGATGAGCGACGGCACGGAAGTGAAAACCTTCACCATTCCGGAGCCGGTGACCGACCATCCGAAATACGAGATGTGCGGTCTGCGCCCCAGCTTCTACAAGCTCACCCCCGAGCTTTACCAGAAGGCAGGAAAGTGCCAGGAGCTGAACTATTGGGATATGAACACGAAGTTCTGCGGCGTTTGCGGCGCTCCGATGAAGATGGATACAGACATCAGCAAGAAGTGCACTGAATGCGGCAAGACGGTGTGGCCATCCCTAGCCACAGCCATCATCGTGCTCATCAAGAAGGGCGACCAGGTGCTCCTGGTTCATGCCCGCAATTTCAAGGGCAATTTCGATTCGCTCGTGGCTGGTTTCGTAGAGACCGGCGAGAGCCTGGAAGAAGCCGTTCATCGCGAAGTAATGGAGGAAACCGGCTTGACTATCAAGAACTTGAAGTATTTCAGCTCTCAGCCATGGCCTTATCCTAGCGGACTGATGGTAGGCTTCACTGCCGAGTACGTAGATGGCGAGATTCATCTTCAGAAAGAAGAGCTCTCGCGCGGCAAGTGGTTCAGCAAGGATGCCCTCCCGATACTCCCCGAGAAACTTTCCATCGCCCGCAGACTCATTGACGCCTGGCTGGAGGATAAGATTTAACGAGGATTAAAAGCGTTGAATGAAAAACGTTAAAAGAAAAGCGTTGAAAGAAAAGCGTTGAAAGAGAAATGATAAAAGAGAAACTTTGGAATGCGAATTACATCAAGGTGATGACCACCAACTTCCTGCTCTACTTCGCCTTCTACCTCCTCACCCCACTCCTCCCGCTCTATCTGAGCGAGACTTTCGGGGCAACGAAGGATGTGATAGGCATTGTTCTGAGCGGATATACGGTGGCGGCACTCATCATCCGTCCGTTCAGCGGATATGTGGTGGATAGCTTTTCGCGCAAGAAGGTGCTGATGGTCTGTCTGTCAGCCTTCGCCATCTTCTTTGCGGGCTACATAGCCGCCGGCACCATCCTGATGTTCGCCATCTGCCGCACCCTGCATGGCGGTCCCTTTGGAGCCGTCACCGTGGCCAACAGCACCTGTGCCATCGACGTACTGCCAGCCAGCCGCCGCAACGAAGGCATCGGTCTCTATGGCTTGAGCAACAACTTCGCCATGGCGATAGCCCCATCCATCGGCATCTATCTCCACAACATCGTGGGCAGTTACATGGTGCTGTTCTGGATTGCCTTCGTGGTGGCAATAGCCTCCGTGGTGATTGCCGGAACCATCAAACTCCCGGAGAAAGAGATTGTCAAGAACAAGGAGAAACTTTCTCTGGATAGATTCTTCCTCACCCGTGCCTGGCTGCTCGCCATCAACATCTGCATGTTCGGCTTCTGCTGGGGCGTGCTGAGCAACTACCTCGCCATCTACAGCAAGGAAGAACTGGGCATTACGGGAGGCACGGGCACCTATTTCGCCATCCTCTCTATGGGACTCTTCATGAGCCGTCTGCAGGGCAGGAAGGCACTGAGCCAGGGCAAGCTGACGCAGAATGCAGCCGAGGGAATGCTGATTTCGCTGGTGGGATTCACCATCTTCGTTGCCGTGAAGCACCCGATAGCCTACTATCTTTCGGCAGCACTGATAGGATTGGGCAACGGCCATCTCTACCCTGCCTTCCTGAATATGTTTATAAATGTGGCGCGCCACGACCAGCGAGGCACGGCGAATAGCAGCATTCTTACGGGCTGGGATCTGGGATTCGGAATCGGCTGTCTGCTGGGTGGAATTGTTGCCGAGCATTTCGGCTACAGTGGAGCCTTCTGGATGGTAGCCATAGAGAATGCCGCCGCCGTGGTACTCTTCTTTGCCGCATCCAGGACATTTTTTGAAAAAAGGAGACGAAAGGAATAGAAGCCTTCCGTCAGCATAAAACCCGTCTTAAGGCAAAATATATTTTTCCTTAAGGCTAAAAATATTTATCCTTAAGGCTAGGAATATTTTCCCTTAAGGGTAAATATACCTCCCCATTTTGGCAGGTAAGCCAATGGTTACTAACAAAGAAGAGCATTCGTGAGGAAATCTTTAAAAAATCCTCTCGAATGCTCTTCTTGTTTTCTTTCAAATCTCTTCCTGCAATTTAGAATGGGAGATCGTCAGCACTACCACCCTGTGCAGGAGCAGCTGGCTGAGAAGCAGGGAATGGAGCTGTAGCACCTGCTGCTGGCGCAGCTGCAGGAGCGGCACCCATTGGCGCAGCACCCATAGGAGGGAATGCGGCAGCACCTGGCTGCATACCGCCCATGGCACCGGCTACGGCGTTAGGGTCGATGCGCTGAACATTCCATGCACGAACGCTGTTGAACCAGCGGCCCTGATACTCGTGAGCATCGATATCGAATGAAACCAGAAGCTCCTCGCCACTCTGGATGTTAAACTGTGCAAGACGATCAGCTCCGAACACATCGAAGCAAAGCTTCTTAGGATACTGCTCATGAGTCTCGATAACGAACGACTGAGCCTTCCACTCACCTCTTGCAGAAACGCCGCTTCTTTCAGGCAAAACGGCAATCACCTTTCCTTGTAATTCCATATAATTAATTTATTAAATGTTGTCTGTTCTATCATTGCAAAAACGATGGGCACGTCTTCATCTTGCCCCCTCGGAAAAGCACAAAATAGAGTGATTCTTTTATCAAGTTTTTCTTTCTGACTGCGAAATTACTAAAAATAGTTCTAAAACCGAAACATTTCTTCGATTATTTTTGTCTATCCCCGATATTTTTTGTATTTTTGTACTCATAATTGCGAAAGGGCACCCAAACTGGGGCGTGCGCAAATTAAAATAAGGAAAATAAATAATAATAAAAATAACGACTCATGAGATTTACAGTATCAAGTTCAGCATTGAGCAGCAAGCTCAACATGCTTGTGAAGGTGATTGGCAGCAAAAACTCGTTGCCTATCCTCGAGAATTTCCTGTTCCAGATTGAAAACGGTGAACTGAACATCACCGCCAGCGACAGTGACAACATCATCAAGAGTACTATCGCCCTGACCGAGTGCGAAGGCGAAGGTGAATTCTGCGTGCCTACACGCGTAGTCATCGATGCCCTCAAGGAACTCCCAGAGCAGCCTCTCAGCTTCGAGGTCGATAACAGCTCCGACGCTTACGCCATGAAGATTGTATATCAGAATGGTCTTTATAACTTCACCGGTATCAATGCCGAGGACTACCCACGCTCTCAGCCTATGGGCGAGGGATGCACCGTCATCACCCTCCCTACCGAGATTCTGATTGACAACATCTCACGATCTCTCTTCGCTACAGCGGCAGACGAGTTGCGCCCAGTGATGAACGGTATCTATTTCGACCTGACTCCAGAGGCACTTGCCATTGTTTCAAGCGACGGCCACAAACTGGTAAGAAGCAAGAACTTCACCATCAAGAGTGAGACTCCTGCCAATTTCAACTTGCCAAAGAAGCCAGCCACCCTGCTCAAGAACATCCTGAGCAAGGAAGATGAGGCTACCATCAAGTTTGATGAGCGCAGCGCAGAAATCCAGTTCAGCGACGGCGTGCTGAGATGCAGACTCATCGACGGCCGCTACCCTAACTACAACTCTGTGATTCCAACCAACAACCCCGCAAAGATCACCGTAGACCGCAAGGCCCTGCAGAGCGCATTGCGCCGCGTGCTGCCTTTCGCCAGCGAGAGCAGCCAGCTCATCCGTTTCCACATCGAGAACGGCCGCTTCGAGGTTTCTTCCGAGGATATCGACTTCAGCACTTCTGCCAAGGAAGTTCTGGCTTGCGAATACTCAGGTTCAACCATCAACATCGGTTTCAAGGGAAGCAGCCTGATGGAAATCCTGGGTAATCTTACCAGCGAGCAGGTCATCTTCCAGCTTGCCGACCCAAGTCGCGCCGGAATCGTGATTCCGTCAGAGCAGCCAGAGAACGAAGACGTCCTGATGCTCATCATGCCTATGCTCCTTAACGACTAAGGAGCCATAGGCTCTTTTACGTTCTGCCAGGCAAAAGGCAGGAAAATAATCAAGAACCAAAAATAAAAGAAATGAAATTAAATTTAACGAAGCCCCTCATCGTCTTCGACCTGGAGACCACGGGACTTGACATGGTAAAGGATAGAATCATTCAGATTTCATATATTAAGGTGAACCCGGATGGAACAGAGATTCGTAAGAATCTGTTTGTAAACCCGGAAAAGCAGATTCCTGAAGAGGTGGTTGCACTCACCGGAATCACCAACGAAGACGTGAAGGATGCGCCAACCTTCAAGCAGTTGGCTGCCACCCTGAGCCAGGAGTTCACCGGCTGTGATTTCGCCGGCTACAACTCCAACCACTTCGATGTTCCGATGCTCGCCGAAGAATTCCTGCGTGCCGGAATCGACTTCGATTTCTCCAAGTGCCGTCTCATCGACGCCCAGACCATCTTCATGAAGATGGAGCGCCGCAACCTTGCCGCAGCCTACAAGTTCTACTGCGGCAGAAAGATGGAGGAGGATTTCGAGGCCCACCGTGCCGACCAGGATACCGAAGCCACCTATCGCGTACTGATGGGCGAGCTCGACCGCTATGCTCCTGGTGTTCAGGAGGAAGCAGACCGCGTGCTCAACAACAACATGGACGAGCTTGCCGAATTCTCAAAGCACAATGACAATGTTGACTTTGCAGGCCGCATCGTATGGCAGGAGCTGAAGGATGCCCAGGGCAACGTGATTCTCAATGAGAAGGGCGAACCGCAGAAGCACGAAGTGTTCAACTTCGGCAAGTACAAAGGCTGGGATGTTGCAGAGGTTCTCACCAAGGACCCGGGCTACTTCACCTGGATTCTGGGCAGCGAGTTCACCAACAATACCAAGCAGGTACTCACCCGCATCCGTCTGCGCGAGTATAACAAGAGAATGGGAAAATAATTATGCTGAAAGGAAAGAAAATCGTATTGGGCATTACGGGCTCCATTGCAGCCTATAAATCATGCCTCATCATACGCGGACTGATTAAGCGAGGTGCCGAGGTGCAGGTGGTCATCACCCCTGCGGGCAAGGAGTTCATCACCCCTATCACCCTCTCGGCACTCACCCACAAGCCCGTGGTGAGCGAGTTCTTCTCGCAGCGCGACGGCACCTGGAATTCGCACGTTGACCTCGGTCTCTGGGCGGATGCCATGCTCATCGCTCCCTGCACCGCCTCTACCATGGGCAAGATGGCACACGGCATTGCCGACAACATGCTCATCACCACCTATCTCTCCATGAAGGCTCCCGTCTTCATCGCTCCAGCCATGGATCTCGACATGTACAAGCATCCGTCTACCCAGGCAAACATGAAGACACTCATCAGCTACGGCAACCATATCATCGAGCCGGAAGTGGGATTCCTCGCCAGCGGACTCGAAGGCAAGGGACGCATGGAGGAACCGGATGTCATCGTGGATTATCTAGACAGATATTTCAAGATGGAAGATTCTGAGAAAGAAGCCAATGCTGAAGCTGAAGTGAAGACTGAGGCTGAAGTGAAGGCTGATGCTTCGCTCGATTTATCCGGCAAGAAAGTGATGATCACGGCGGGACCTACCTACGAGAAGATAGACCCCGTTCGCTTCATCGGCAACTATTCGTCGGGAAAGATGGGATTCGCACTCGCCGAAGAATGTCTGCGCCGTGGTGCAGACGTCACCCTCATCGCCGGTCCGGTGGCCCTCAGCTGCAGTCCCGCCATCCACCGCATCAACGTGGAGAGCTGCGAGGAAATGTATCAGGCTTCAACCCAGGCGTTCAGGCAAAGCGATGCAGCCATCCTCTGTGCCGCCGTTGCCGACTTCAAGCCGAGCACCGTGGCCGACAAGAAAATCAAGCGCGAGAAGGATGACCTGGAACTCACCCTGGTGCCTACCCACGACATTGCGGCAGCTCTGGGAGGGATGAAACAAAAACATCAGCGAATCGTAGCTTTCGCCCTGGAAACCAACGACGAAGAGAACAATGCACAGAAGAAGAGAGTGAAGAAAAACGCCGACTTCATCGTGCTCAACTCTACCCGCAACCCGGGCACTACCTTCCGCACCGACGACAACCAGATTACCATCATCTCGGAAAAAGGAAAGAAAGAATATGAAAAGAAACCGAAGACTGAAGTGGCTCGCGACATCATTGATGAGCTGGCTCGTCTGCTGTAATCCTGCACCCCTCGTGGCGCAGGAACTGCAGGCAAAGATTACCATCAACCATGCCCAGATCTCGGGCACGGAGAAAAGCGTGTTTGACAATCTGCAACAAACCCTGGAGCAGTTTGTCAACGACCGCCAATGGACTCATCTTCAGTTTCAGAAGAACGAGCGCATCGTGTGCAACTTCAACCTGCAGGTAACCAAGTATGATAAAGACCAAGGCATCTTTACCTGCAAGGCTACCATCCAGGCCAACCGCCCGGTGTATAATTCGGCCTACACCTCCACCTTATATAATAATGTGGATGAAAACTTCACGTTCAAGTTTGCCGAGTTCGACCAGCTGGAGTTCAACGAGGAGCAGATAGACAACCAGCTTACTGCCCTCTTCGCCTACTATGCGTATCTTCTCATCGGTTTAGACCTCGACAGTTTTTCACCCAAGGGTGGCGAGGACGTGCTGCAGCGTTGCATGAATCTCACCAACAATGCGCAGAACCTCGACTACCCGGGCTGGAAGGCTTTCGACAACGACCGCAACCGCTTCGCCATCATCAACGACTATCTTGACGGCTCGATGGAGCCCTTCCGCCAGTTGCAGTACGACTACTACCGTAAGGGACTCGACGAGATGGCGAACAATGTGGAGCGAGGCAGAACCGAGATAACCACAGCCCTGGAAACAGGACTGAAGAAAGCCAAGGAGAATCGCCCGCTCAGCATGTTGCCACAAATCTGGACGGATTACAAGAAGGATGAACTTGCCAACATCTACAAGGGCAAGGGCACCCAGAAGGAGAAGGAAGCCGTGTTCGAAATCCTCACCTCCATCAATCCGTCGCAAAACAAATATTGGGACCAGATAAAGGAATAATATAACCAATTATGCTCAAGCAATTATATATCAAGAACTTCACACTCATCGACGAGCTGAATATCGCCCTCTATCCGGGCTTCTCCGTCATCACCGGAGAAACCGGAGCCGGAAAGAGTATCATCCTCGGCGCCATCGGTCTGCTCCTGGGTAACAGAGCCGACACCAAGGCCATCAAGGCAGGCAGAGACCGCTGCGTGATAGAAGCCCATTTCGACCTTTCGAGATACGGAATGCAGGCGTTCTTCGATGACAACGACATCGACTACGATGGCAACGACACCATCATCAGAAGAGAGTTGACGGCGGCAGGCAAAAGCCGTGCCTTCATCAACGATACTCCTGTGCCCCTCACCCGGATGAGAGAGTTGGGCGAACAGCTCGTAGACATCCATTCGCAGCACCAGAACCTGCTGCTGCAGAAGGAAGACTTCCAGCTGAACGTGGTGGATATCATCGCTCAGGACAACAAGCAACTCGCTGCCTATCAGAAGGATTACAAGGCCTACCATCAAGCAAAGGTTCAACTGGAAAATCTGAAGGAAGAGATTCTGAAAAACCGCGAGAACGAGGAGTTCATGCGATTCCAGCTGAAGGAACTGGAAGACGCACAGCTGAAGGAAGGAGAACTTGAGCAGCTGGAACAGGAAGCAGAAACCCTGAGCCACAGCGAGGACATCAAGACCGCCCTCTACGAGGCAGACAATGCCCTGAGCGGCGACGACAACAGCATACTCGACAAACTGAAGACCGCTACTGACCAACTGGAAAATATTCGTGAGGTGTATCCGAGCATGGCCGAGATTTCCGACCGCATGCAGAGCAGTTATATCGAACTGAAAGACATCGCCCAGGAAATCAGCCACAGCGTGGATAGTGTTGACTTCGACCCCAACCGTCTGGAAACCATCAACACCCGCCTCGACCAGCTCTACACCCTGCAGCAGAAATTCCGTGTAGATTCGGTGGCAGACCTCATTGCCACCCGCGACCATATTGCCGGTCAGCTCTCCAGCATCGATGGTGGAGACGAGCAGGTGGAAGCCCTGGAGAAGCAGGTAGCCATCCTGCTCGAAAAAGCCCGGAAGCAAGCAGCCCTGCTCACCGCCGTGCGCCAGAAATCGGCAAAGACGATAGAGGCAGAGATGAAGCAGCGCCTGGTTCCGCTGGGCATTCCGAACGTAAGATTCGAGATTGCCTTCGCCGACAAGGGATTGAGCAGCAACGGAACCGACAAGGTTAGCTTCCTCTTCAGTGCCAACAAGAGCACGCCGCTGCAGCCTGTCACCCAGGTAGCATCGGGTGGAGAAATCGCCCGCGTCATGCTCTCGCTCAAGGCAATGATCAGCGGCGCCGTGAAGTTGCCAACCATCATCTTCGACGAAATCGATACGGGCGTGAGCGGCAAGATAGCCGAAAAGATGGCAGACATCATGGCAGAGATGGGGCACCTGGAACGACAGGTCATCTCCATCACCCACCTGCCGCAGATAGCAGCCAAGGGAAGCCATCACTACAAGGTGCTGAAGGAGGAAACCGAACAGGGCACCATCTCGCAGATGAAGGAACTCAACAGCGAGCAGCGTGTGGAGGAAATCGCCCAGATGCTCAGCGGCAGCGACATTACGCAGGCGGCTCTCGCCAATGCCAGGGAACTGCTGAGGTCCAACCGCCCATAAAAACGACTGTTTTTGAAATATGAAGAAAATATATATGATTATGTTGGGACTGATGCTGGGTGCATCGTCCCTCTTCGCTCAACCGGGAGCTGTGCAGAAATCAGCCAAGAGCGTATTTACTCTCACCACCTTCAACAAGGATGGAAACATCATTTCATCCACGCAGGGTGTATTTATTGACAACAAGGGCACTGCCATCAGTACCTTCAAGCCATTCATCGGAGCCGTCAAGGCGAGCATCGTGGATGCTTCGGGCAAGTCGATGGAGGTAGACGCCCTCCTCGGAGCCGACGAGCTTTACGATGTGGCGAAGTTCAGAGTGGTGGGCAACACCCCTGCGGCACGCATCGCAGCCAAGGAATCGGAGGCAGGCAGCAAGGTGTGGCTCGTTCCCTATTCCATCAAGAAGTCACCATTCCAGCAGGAGGAGATTTCAAGCGTAGAGAAGTTCAAGACCACCTACAATTACTACATCTTCTCCATCACCGTGCCCGATAATGCCGTGGGCTGTCCTTTCGTCAACAAAGACGGTCAGGTAATCGGAATCATGCATAGCAACGGTCAGGTTACGGCCATCGATGCCAACTATGCCAAGGAGCTGAAGGTAACGGGACTTTCCACCCTCGATGCAGCACTTCGCGAGACAGGCATCCGCACCGCCCTGCCTGATGTGGAGCAGGACGCCATCACCATGATGACGCTGAACAAGGCGCAGCTGAGCCGTGAAGCCTACACCAAGTATGCAGACGAGTTCCTCGCCAGTTTCCCAACCTCCGCCTTCGGATACAAGGAGAAGGGAACGATTCTGGTAGAGCAGAACGAGTTTGAGGAGGCAGCCAAACTGATGGAAGAAGGCATTAAGAAGGCGAACGCCAAGGATGAGGCTCACTCCAACTATTCAGAGCTGATCAGTCAGAAACTGGTGTATAAAGGTGATTCAGCTTTCAAGGCGTGGACTTACGACAAGGCGATTGAGGAGGCACAGAAGGCTTATGCCATCAAGGCGAACCCGGTGTATAAGCATCAGGAAGCCCGCATCTGGTTTATAAAGGGTGACTTCCAGAAGGCGTACGATATGTTCATGGATTTAACCAAGACGGACATCCGCAGCGGCGAACTCTATCTGGAGGCTGCTCAGTCGAAGACTCGTCTGAAGGCACCTGCATCAGAAATCAGGGTGCTTCTGGATAGTGCCATCGTAGCATCGAAGGATGCAGGAGTATTGGCAGGAAACTACTATCTGGCTCGTGGCCAGTTCCTGGACGAGCAGGGCGAGTATCGCAGTGCTTTGGCCGATTACAACCAGTATGATTCCATAGCCCGCCCCGTGAATCCGGAGTTTTTCTACACCCGCTACAAGTGTGAGACTCGATTGCGTATGTGGCAGCCGGCGCTCATCGACATAGCCCGTGCCTGCTATCTTTCGCCAAAGGAGCCTACGTATTTTGCCGAGTGGGCAAGTCTGGATTTGCGTGTCAAGAGATTTGAGGAGGGTGTCAGTGCTGCCAAGCAGTGCATAGCCCTGGCTCCGGAATACGCCGATGGCTATCTTCTCCTCGGTTTGCTTCAGATAGAATTGAAGCAGAAGGACGAGGCATTGAAGAACCTGGCAAAGGCAAAGGAGCTGGGTGATGCTCGTGCAGAGGGATATATTAAGAAGTATAGTCGATAAAGTAAACACTTTAAAGAGGAAAAACTAAAATAAACGCCCTGAAAGGGAAAAGCTTTTAAACACGAAGCTTTACTCTTTCAGGGCATTTTTATTTATTGAAATTCCTCCTTCACGTCAAAGCAGGGACAGGCCTTGTTTGAGAATTCATTATGTCCATGAACCTCAGCCTCCGGATATTCCTCCTTCAGCTGCTCTATCAGCGCTTTCAGCGCCGCCTTCTGCTCGGGGGTTCGGGTGTCCTTCGGCTTGCCATCTGGGGATAAGCCGCCGATGTAGCATACTCCGATGCTCACGGTGTTGTGACCCTTGCAATGGGCGCCCACCTCTTCTACTGATCTGCCCACATGGATGCTTCCGTCACGATAAATCACGAAATGATAACCGATGCTGAAAAAGCCACGCTCACGATGCCAACGGTCTATGTCGGCTACGGTGTAGTTGCGACCCTCTTGGGTCGCACTGCAATGAATGATGATTTCCTTAATCTTACGCATAATATAATAATGTATAATTTATAATGTATAATTAACTATGATACCGCTTGCTAAAGAACAGTTAACTATAAAACTTTACCTGGGAAAAATGCCAGATACTTTAGGGGAATTTCTTCCCCCCACAGATTTTTGATATGCAAGTCAATTCGTTTGTTTTCATCAGCTAACTCATTAATCTTCTTGCAAAACTTCTTGAAAAGCTCCTCATCGTAAGCTACAAGTCCCGACATTAAAGACTTGCCCATTACAATGCTTCCATGCTTCAAAGCAAGCGGACCTAAGCCAGCCGTAATATAAGGCGTACGAGACTTCGGATACGACGAAGAATAATCCTTAAGAATTAAAGGCATGATCTTATACTCCTCTACGATCTCTGTCTTAAATTCCTTCTCTTTTTTATGATGCTTCTTCTTGTACTCCACCTCTATCTTCTTCTTGAACTTGATAGGTAGTGGTGAGATTACATAATCGCCTGCAGACAGGTAATTATAAGGATGTTCTACTGTGCCGCTGACAATTACACCATTGATAACCATTGTGCCATCCACACCCCATGGAGTGAAGCGACGGCGAAATATAGTAATATTCATGATAATTTACATTTAATAATTGATAATTGATTTTCGGGGTCATGTTCGGTCATGAAGGATTCCAATGAATCGGAAACCAAAATGACCGAAAATGACCATGACCGGAAATGACCGGATTTAAACTATAGACGAAACTTTCTGATAGCGCTTGTCTGGCAACATAGCAATTAAGCCCTGCCGCTTCCAGTTCTTCAACATCTGTCTCACGGTCTCGTTGGTAACACTCGCCCCTTTCACGGAAATGCTCTGCTGCTGAGCCTGATCGAAGGAGAAGGTTACGTCAAGGCGCTCGAAGATGGAATCATTTTTGCCTCGATGCGTACGGTCGTATGGCGACTGTCCGCAATAGTCCTTCGACGAGAAAGCATCCTCTATGCGAGTGCGGAAGAAGTAGAGCGCATTGTCCAACTGATAATCAGCCAGGATGTTAAAGGCTGCAAGCATGGTAGGCGTCTGCATCTTCACTATCAAATCCTTCCACACCTGCGGATTCTGCTTCAACAGCTTCTCCGCTCCCTGGAAACCGTGCTTCTGAATCAGCGATTCAGCCACCTTGCAGAGCAGGATGCAGGTCATCATTCTCATCGTGGTAGGACAGATACGGAAACGCTGACGGGCTTTCACTTTGTCATCATTCTTCATCGTCTCCAGTCGAATCTGTTCCAGCCACTCTCTACCTTTTTCCTCCAGCTTAGGAAGCACCACGTCGCCTTCCATCAGAGGCAGCAGATGGGCTACTTGGATGATGCGGTCGCGCTGGCGTTCAGTGAGCACATACAGATTATCCGTCAACGGAGTAAACGTATTGTCCGGGGTTCTTGCCACGGTAATACGGCTCTGAAAACCATCCGTATAGTTGTTCACCACTCTATAGAGCGCATCGGGCGTTCCACACATCACCACGTTCCATAACAGTCTGTCTATGTGAACATTCACTGCGTCTGCGCTTCTCGCCTCACGCTCATAGCTCGTGCCGTCGTAAGCCTGACGGAGCATCACGGAAAAATCGCTCATTGCCGATTTCCATTTCTGCGCCACGGTGTCAGCTTCCGGAGTAAACGAGAAGGCGTGCTTGCCTTCGGTGTTAGCCAGACGCTCGGCAAGATTCGCCACGGTGTTGTTCAGTGTCAGGCATCTTACTGGCAGTTTCGGCTCTTCCGGCTGCTCCTTCTTGTTCTTCGCCGCACGCTTCTTGGCTCGCCATTCGTCCTCCTTCTGCTGATACATTTTGTCCATATCCTTCACTTCCGAAGTCCATGCATCCACCACGGGGTCGATGCTTCCCTTTCCAGAGGCGAAATCACCGGCGATGTAGGAGATGAGGTTCAGCGAGTTCATCTTGCCGTGAACGGCAACCTTTACGCCCGTAGCCAGCATTCCGATGGCGGGGCAGATGGCGGTAATCACGGGCATTGCCAGTGCCGGACCCACAGCATCCAACGAATCCTTCACGCCCAGCGGCATTTTGGGCAGGGCGTTGTAATAAAACAAATCGTCCTGGGCATTCGCCTCATCCAGCGCATTAATCAGCGCCTCATTGTCTTCCTGATTTCCGCCCTTTGCAGCCCCCAGCTTCAGCTTTTCCTGTCGGATGGCAGCGAGCACATCTTTCAGTCGCTTAGGCATTTGGGTGATTTTCTCGTTCAGTGCCGAGTTGATGCAAGCCATCTTCTCCTGCTCGGGAAATCCATCGTAGCAGGGAATTACCTGCGCCATCAGATTGCGGTCGAAGCCACAGATGTGGCGAAGGTTCACGGCAAGTTCGAAGGTCAAAGTGTTGCGGTTGGAGCGAACTGGCTCATGCCCGTCATTATACATCTGCCACCACTTCTGGATGATTTCGGAATATGGGATTCCGAGGTAATCATTACTGGAGGAGGAAGATGAAGCAGAGGAGGAGGATGGAGAAGCAGAGGAGGATGGAGAAGCAGAAACAGGCTGAGCCTGATTCTTAGAAGAACTCAGAGGGTTCTGAGATTTCTGAGGATTCTGAGATTTCTGAGGATTCTGAGGGTTCTGAGGATTCAAAACCTTCTCTTCAATCTTCTCCAACCACGGCTTGTAATGCTTATTCGCCTTATGCGCCCCTGGAGGCAGCTCCTCCTGTCCATACTTCTCTCGCTCTTCCAGCATCTTGCCTTCAGCTGCCACGGCAGCTTCCTCATAATCATCCTTGAAGAGTTCGGGAGACAAGTAAAGCAAATCTTCAGCATCAGCAGAAGTAGTGAAATACACTCGGTTAATATCATGAGCCGAAGTATCCATCTCGCACTCCATCATCTTGGCAATTCTTACCTGATTCTCCAGGATAGTCTTACCCATCTCTCGCTTGCAAACCGCATGACCGCCCTGTCGTGCGCTGCGTTCCAGCATTAGCAGACCATACTTCTCAGGATTCTGAAGCATCAGCTTAGCCGCCTTCTCGAAGTCCTGCTTATCATCCAGGTCGAAGCCGAAAGCCCGGCTAGGCAATTTGGTGCCCTTCACCACCCCTTGCGGATAATGTCCGGAGTAGTTAAACTGCACCAGTCTTCGCTTCGCCCCGTCGTTCCCCTCGCGCGCCAGTCGCAAGTTCGCCTTCTGTTCATAGCTTCCACGAATCTTTCTGTATTCCTCTTCCGAGGTGATGGAGCGGGCAACCTTGTGCCCGTTCTCCACCTTTATTAAATAGCAACTCATCTATGTGTTTCTACCTATCAATTTAAGTTGAACATCTATAACTTCTATCGCTTCAACTGATAATCCACCACAGCCTCAGCAGCCTCTTCCGCCTCCTTCACCAGCGAGCTGCCGATATTGATTCCTTCATCGCAGAACACCTTCAAGGTAAGCTGGATGGCTCCATCCTTGGTCTTGCTCACACGACCATGCGCCAACTTTCTGATCAGCACTGACTGCGAGCGGATTCGTGGTTTCATCACGAAATCAAAAGTTCCATCAGAAAGCTGCTGGGCAACGCCCTGCGAACGGAATCCCTGCACCTTCACTCCTGCCCCATGTTCACTAGGTGCAAAGAGGAAACACTTGCTTTCATCGTAGAAAGCCATACCACCCAGCTGCACATGCTGGCAGCCACTATTATTCACCTGCTGGTTATTTACCTGCTTATTCTGTCCTTTTTTCTTCATTTTACTGAATTGTTTAGCGAGAAGAAACGTGTGGAATATTGCGCGCTTTACCATGGAAGATCCTCCGCAGTCCCAACTCAGTTAATAATTACTTACCAAGCTTCTCAATATCCGTTACGAGGATATCCTGATAAACCTGACCATTATACTCATGAGCCATGAATCGGAGCGTCACCGCTACTATTGTGCCTGGAGCAAACTTGCACTGGGCGATATTGCCCAGCATTGCCGCAGCATACTGGTTCTCGTACTTGCCGCCCAACTCCTGCAGGATGATGTTACATTTCATCATCTGTCCGTTCTCACTCTTCTGGCTCTGCACGGCAAAAGCCTCGCCCTGCTTCACCACTCTCATAATCTGAGTATTCATAATTATAAAGTAGTCGGAAGTTGTTTCAAGATCACCGAACCATTTCGGCGTTGTCTTGTTTCTTCGACGCTGCAAAAGTACTGAGATTTCCAAACAAAAGGGTAAAAAAAATCCCCCACGAATCCGTTTGGGGGATGTGGGGGATATGCTTTGTAATTTTGGGGGATACCTTTGGGGGATACTATCTGAACTTTTCTATCTTTCTTGCATTAATGAAAGTTCCAGGCTTGGCGTACTTGGACTCTTGAAACTCCAGGTCCAACTTATCTGCAATCACTCTATACACGTCACAGCATTGTGGTGCTTTAGAGTCATCAAGCGTCCATTCCGTATAGTCATTATTCTTGAAATATTCATCAATCGCATGAAAATCTTCCTTTGAACATTTCAATTTGGTGCTGAAAGCAGAATTGATTTGGTCAATGAAAAGGCGCTGTGTTGTCTTCCTCAACCAATTTTTGTTGAAGAAAACCTTATAGACGATAAACCAATGTTTCTGTGCGCTGAGGGTCTTGTCTTCAATTAAGTCTTTAAGTTTAAGCATCAGCTTATCTACATCCACATTCTCCTTAAAAACCATGTTCTGGAAGATGTTTTCCTTCTTGATTTCGCAATGCTCCTGGGCTATCTGGTAAGAAACATACTTATCCAGAAAATCGTTGATATTATCGTAAGTCTGTTCCTTCTTTCCAAGAATATAAACCACAGTCAGCTTAATGTCTCTGCCGTTATTGTGAAAAACGACACCAAACTGAGAACTGAAAAGTTTCTCTTTTCGATTATATAACATTTGGTTTTTAAGTTGGGTTTCATCCGGAAAGAAGAAAGCCTCATCCTGGCTGTCCTGCTTGTAAATACGCTCCAGTCGATTTTCATTCTCCTTGCGGTATCTATCAATTTCCTTCTGGAAAAGGTCTTCATAATAGGTTTCATTGACAAAAGATTGTCTGAAACCATGAAAGCCCTCATCAGCCAAAAGGATGATATCATTAACCATTTTGCGCATTTCTTCACCTTCATAATCCTTATAGGAGGTAAGCGTAGGTTCCAATTCTGTCTTAATCTTATAGAATCTCTCCTTCTTATCATCCAGCAAAGACCATGCTATTTCTCTCTTCAGCGAGTTTAGTAAATCGAAAATCTTTCTTACTTTATCACGCAAGATCAGTTTCCAAGCAGCTATTAATTCCTCGTTGTTGTTTTCGTCTTCTTCTTTTCCTAAAAGGCGGAAGCAAACATTGAAGCGATTAACTAGATTCTCTAGCTTTTCCAAGTGTACTTCTTGTTCGTCGTCCATGATTTTATAGGTTTAAAATGTTGTTGTTGATAAAAATAAGCGGCGTGGGAGTCCCTGTAAGTACCAGTATTAGGGTACCTGCAAGAACCTTCGACAAGGCACAAACAAGTACTGCCCACGCCGTAGAGGAGTGGACGCCTTGCTGTCACCGTCTTCTTGTCGAATTTTGAATTTGCAGGTTCTTAATACTGTAGAAGTGCCAGATAATCAGCGTCTATCGTATTATGGTTACTTTCTATTTACTTTCTGTTTCTTACTAAAAATTTTTAAAGGGTTGATACTACGTTTTCTTCTTCATCTGCCCAGTGGTCGCATTGGCGCATCACGGTTTCCAGCGCCTTCTTTGCACCCTCAGGCGGATACTTATACTTTTTGAGCAGTCGCTTCACCATCACGCGCATCTTCGCCCTGGCTGATTCCTTGCGGTTCCAGTCGATGGTGCGGTTGCGGTGTAAGACTTCCGTCAGTTCCCGGGTCAGTGCCACGAACTCCTCGTCGGAGTAAGCCTGCCGCACTCCTTCGGGCGTGGAGAGTGCATCATAGAATGCCTTCTCCTCGGGCGAAAGTCCCAGGTCGTTGCCCTCTGCCTCCGCCTTCTTCATCTGCTGAGCCATCTTCAACAGTTCCTCTATCACTTCCTCGTTGGTGAGCAAGCCCTTCAGATAGTTGGATAGACTCTGGCTGAGCATGTCGGAGAAGAGGTCGCTCTGAACCACGTTGGTCTTCTGCTGCTGCTTGATTTTCTCTTTCATCAGTTTGGTGAGCAGTTCCACCGCCAGGTTGCGCTCCTTCATGTTCTTCACCTCCTGGATGAAGGCGTCGTCGAAGAGCGAGAACTCTATCTGGCGGTCACCGAAGAGATTGATGACTCCGTCGGTCTTCACGCTCTGACGGAGCAGGTCGCCGATACGCTCGTTGATTTCATGGCGGCTAATCTTGCCCTTCTGCGAGAGTTTGAGCATCATCACGCGCAGTGCATCCATGTAGCACACCTCCGCCTTCTGCTGCTCATCCAGGAGCGAACGGCAGAGCGTGGTGGCGTTGTGAAGCAGATTGCTGTGCTCCATGAAATTCTTCTTGCGCTGAACCATGGCTGGAGAACTCAGGAAGTTGGCTCCGCTCGTAATGGCGAGTGCCCGCTTCGAGTTGTCCTGCTCGAAGAAGCCGGAATAGTCGAAACCATGAAGCTGGTCTCGGCAGATTTCCATCTCTTCCTTCCATTTCACCAGGGCGGTCTTGGCGATGTCGGGGTCTCCAAAGCGGCGGCGGTCACGGTTGGTGTACTGCTGCATGGCACTCTTCAGCGCCTGCGCAATGCCTACGTAATCCACTATCAGTCCGCCTTCCTTGCCCGGGAACACTCGGTTCACTCGGGCTATTGCCTGCATCAGGTTATGACCGCTCATCGGCTTATATACGTACATGGTGGCGAGCGACGGAACATCGAAGCCCGTGAGCCACATGTCTCTTACGATGGCGATTTTCATCTCATCGTCATTGTCCTTGAATTTTCTTGCCAGTTCCTTCTTGTAGGCTTCGTTGCCGATAATCGGCTGCCAGTCTTCGGGGTCTTGGTTCGAACCGCTCATCACCACTTTTACCTTCTCCGTCCACTCGGGGCGAAGTTCCAGCATCTTGCGGTAGATTTTGATGGCGATGCTTCGGGTCAGTGCCACGATCATTGCCTTGCCGGTGAGTTCCTGCGCACGGTTCTGCTCGTAGTGCTGGATGATGTCCCTTACCAGCGTGTCGATGGTGGCGTCTTCGCCCAGGAGTACTTCCAGTCGGCTGTGCTCCTGCTTCGCCTGCTTAATCTGCTCCTCGGTGGCTCCCTCATCGGCTAGGTTGTCGAACTCATCGTTCAGCAGGTTCATCGTGTCTTCGTCGAGGTTCAGGTTCACCACACGGCTCTCGTAATAGACCGGACGGGTGGCTCCATCATCCACCGCCTGACTCATGTCGTAAACGTCGATGTAGTTGCCGAATACTTCCTCCGTATCTCTGTCGCGGTCGCTGATAGGCGTTCCGGTGAAGCCGATAAATGAGGCGCCTGGCAGGGCTTCTCTCATCTTCTGGCTGAATCCCTTCTTCATCGTCAGACTCTTGTTGTCCCAGTGCTCCTCGCCGTATTGCGAGCGGTGCGCCTCATCGGTCATCACGATGATGTTGCGGCGGGTGGAGAGTGCCGAATCGCCTTCTTCAAACTTCTGAATGGTGGTAAAGATGATTCCCCCACTCTTTCGGTTACGGAGCAGATTGCCCAGGTCTTCACGGCTCTGGGCGTTCTGTGGCTCCTGACGAAGGAAGTCCTGGCAGCGGCAGAACTGACCGAAGAGCTGGTTGTCGAGGTCCTTGCGGTCGGTTACCACCACGATGGTTACTTCGGGCAGTCGCTGCACCAGCTGGTGGGCGTAGAACACCATGGAGAGGCTCTTGCCCGACCCCTGCGTGTGCCAGAAAACGCCGATTTTTCCGTTGCCTTCCACTGCGGTACGGGTGCGCTGCAGGGCTTTGCCCACGGCGTAGTACTGGTGGTAGGCGGTGAGAATCTTGGCGTATTTGCCCTGGTTCTTGTCGAAGCAGATGAAGTTCTGCAGGATGTCGAGCAGTCGCTGCTGCTGGAACATGCCGAGGAAGAAGGTGCGATAGTCAGCAAAGAGGGTTGACTCGTATGAGCCGTCCACGGTCTTCCATTCCATGTAGCGGTCTTGCTTGGCTGTGATGGTTCCGGCACGGGTCTCGCTCATGTCGCTGATAACGTTGAAGGCGTTGTAGCTGAAGAGGCTTGGAATGCTCTGCTGATAGTTCTTGATCTGCTTGTAGGCATCGTCGATGGTTGCATCTTCGGAGATGGCGCTTTTCAGCTCCACCACCACGAGGGGCAATCCGTTGACCATCACCACCATATCGCAGCGCTTGTTCTTATACTCTTCTACTCGCCACTGGTTCACCACCTTGAAGAGATTCCTTTCGGGGTGGTCGAAGTCGATGAGCCTCATCAGGGCTGTTCGTTCTTCGCCATCTTGCAGGAATCCCACCTCCAGACCGTTTTGCATCCAGAGTGTAAACTGCTCGTTGTTCTGTTCTAAAGTACCGATGCTGATGTTGGTGATTTGCTTGATTCCTTCATCCATTGCATCGGATGGCAGTTCAGGATTAAGCCGTCGCATCGAGGCGACCAAATCGGCACGATAGAAAGGCTCCTTATAGTCGCGCTCCACCTCGTAGCCACATTCGTACGCATAGCCGAGTTCGTCTCGGAACAGGGCAATGAGCGTTTGCTCGTATGCGTCTTCGGTGAATTTCTTGTCGTCTGCCATATTATTAATATTTTATATTTTCTTTTTCGTTATTTTAATCGTTGCTCCCGTTATTCCGGGACTTCCAGCTCGCCTGACATGAGGCGATGGAGAAGGGTGTCGCGGAGGAGGGAGAGGCGGGAGTTTTCCTTGTTGTTTGCAAATATTTTCTCATTGATAGATTTAAATACATCTACTATTTCATTATTTTCTAAATCTCTTGGTATTGCAAATTCAAAGTCCGTCAAATTACCCTTTGTTATAAATCTAATAACACTACCTCTAGCTTTAGAAGTAATAGTCAAGAGATTCCTTTTTACCACGTAATACAACAAAGCCAAAAGCGTTTTGTTATAGGGTATCAATACATACGTTCTTTGATACGCATCAAACTTACCACTATACCATTTTACGTTAAAATCGCCATTACCAGCGACTAATATTGCATCACAATCAAAAGAATATGAATCCGTGCATAGAGCATTTTGCGAGCAGCTGAAAAATGGATATTTCCCATTTACAGACGCTGTATTTGCATCTTTTTTCCCAGTTTTTACAGGGAAAAAATCCCCCAGTTTCACTACTTTCCATCCTTCCGGAATCATTCCCAATTCACTATCCACGAACTTACCATCCTTGAAAGGCTCAAAGTCAACGAACCAATTCTTGAAAATAGCCTGCGCCATCTCCTCCAAATCAGCATTGATCTTGTTGTTCAACTCTATCTTCCGGTCGAGAGAAGAAAGGATGGAAGCTATACGGCGCTGGTCGGCAAGGTTCTTGGGACAAGGCAATATCAAATTCTCTATCATTGCCTTAGTTATTGCATTTCTCGTTGCTCCCGCAGATGCTATTTGTAATAACTGACGTTTATAGTACTGAAGATAATACAACAAGTAATTATTGTCGAGTTCTTCTTTCCGTGGTCGGATTATCGCAACATGCTGATTAACTCTTGCAGGCAATATTTCTGAAGGAACTATACAGCATCGTGCAACAGAGTCTCCTGTTATGTTCAATAAAACATCTCCTTGGATGATTTCAACATTTTTCAGTTTATTGGCCTGTTCATCATTTATCGAGGCTAAACCATCTTTGCTGAATGCAAAATCCAAAACATTTTGGCTTCTGATAAGGTGATAATCGCCACCCTTATAAGCTTCTTTACCTCCTGATGGTGTAGCACCACTACCAATTTTAGTGCATACATCCCCCAGTCTTACTTCTTTCCACTCCATCTTATTTCCTCCTCAGTTTCTTTTCAAAATAACTTTTTCGCCCATAAAACTCCCTTTCGTCAAGTCCCATCGGGAAAACCGAGTTTTCTTCCATTGCATCGTACTCGTCCTTCAAGTCCTGCAGATGTTCCTTCTTCTGCTTGCGATAAATCCAAAAAGGCACTATTACTGAAGCCACTACCGCCAACAAAGAGAAAAGCCCAGAATATTCATTTAAAAATTCCATACTCTTAAACCTCCCATCCAATTTTCTTCAACTGCGCTCTTATCTCCTCTTCCTGCTTCTTGCTTTCCTCAAACAGCTGCTTCAGCTCACCGGTGAGATTCGTCATTTTCTCCTCGAAAGGCACTCCGTCGCCTTCATCTTCAGCGATTCCTACGTATCTGCCAGGAGTCAGGATGAAGTCCTGAGCAGCAATCTGCTCAGTGGTGCATACGGCACAGAAGCCCTTTTCATCCTCCAGAGTTCCCTCCTGGAACGCATGGAAGGTGTCGGTAATCTTCTTAATATCCGTATCAGGCATCAGCTCACGAAGCTTGCGAGTTACCATCGTGCCCAGATTGCGGGCGTCGATAAACACGGTTTTGCCCTTCTGCGCCTTGTTGCGGCTGATAAACCAAAGACTTACAGGAATACCTGTACTGTAGAACAGCTGCGAAGGCAAAGCCACGATTCCCTCTACCAGGTCGGCTTCGATGATGGCTTGGCGAATCTGTCCCTCGCCGCCACTCTGACTCGAAAGCGCACCATTCGCCAGCACCAAACCTATCTTTCCGTTAGGTGCCAGATGGTGAATCATGTGCTGCATCCACGCAAAGTTGGCGTTGCCAGCTGGTGGCAAACCATACTGCCAGCGCACGTCTTCCTGAAGCGCACTCTGTCCCCAATCGCTGAGATTGAAAGGAGGATTGGCAAGAATGAAATCTGCCTTCAGCGTAGGGTGCTGGTCATCTAAGAAACTGTCTGCATATACTCTACCCAGATTCGCTTCCAAACCATGGATGGCAAGGTTCATTTGTGCAATCTTCCAAGTATCAGGGTTCGATTCCTGTCCGTAGATACTGATTTTACGTAGGTTTCCTTTGTGGCGATCTATAAACTTGGCACTCTGCACAAACATACCGCCCGAACCGCAGCAAGGGTCAAAGACTCTACCCTCGTAAGGTTCCAGTATCTCCACCAGTGTGCGGACAATGCAGGAAGGCGTATAGAACTCGCCAGCGTTCTTTCCCTCCTGAGAGGCAAACTTCTGCAAGCAATATTCATAGGCTCTGCCCAAGAGGTCTTTCTCCTCGCCAGCATCATGCATTTCTATGTTGGTAAAGAGATCTACGACTTCACCTAATTTGTTTTTAGGCAGTTCCGGACGGGCAAAATTGCCGGGCAGAACATTCTTCAATCTATCGTTCTCACGCTCAATAGCGATGAGCGCTTCATCTATCACCACGCCTATTTGCGGTGTGTGGGCAGCAGCACTAATCTTACTCCATCGAGCCTCAGCAGGCACGTAGAAGATGTTCTCGGCAGTATATTCGTCCTTATCTTCCGGGTCAGCGTATTCGTCGCCCTGCAGCTCCTGGAACTTCTGGTCGAAGCGGTCGCTGATGTATTTCAGAAAGATGAGTCCGAGCACCACGCCCTTGTACTGCGATGCATCGAGACTGCCTCGCAAAATATCGGCAGCCTTCCATATTTTCTCTTCAAAACCAATGCTGATGGTATCTTGTTTCTTTGCCATTTTTATCTTTGTCTATAGGATTTTACACATTATATATATTAATACGCGCCAGATTCTTCTTTCAGCACGAATCTCCACTTCCCGTTTTCGAGAAGGACAGACTGGCCCTTACTGGTTATCTGAAACGTCTGACCGTTGATGGTTATCTGATCATTCTTGATGGCATAAAGATAGCTTCCACGGGGAGAAAGCTTGATGTAAGATTGCAGGATTTTGCCCTCTCCATCAATCTCAGTTACCTCTTCTTCCTCGCTGAAAAATACGCTATCGGCGGTGAACTGACAATGGGCAGAACCCTCATTTACAAGAATACTGAGGTCTCCCACCCGCTTAATAGCCTCCGAAACTACCCATTTATGGGCTGAAAATTGGCTTTTATAGTCAATCTTTGGCTCATTTTCCGCATTTTCATCGCTAGAACAGGCGGAAAATGAAAACATAAAAAGGACGAATACCAGCGCATGAATCCACGCTGATATTCGTCCTTTTGTAAGCACACTATGATTTGAGGTTAATTTTGACGAGCCAAAATTACCCCCCCCCTAAAACATTGAGTATCAATTTGTTATACATATCTATCAACATTTAAACAGTTTATAATTTGTTTATGTTTCTGCGAAGGGGGCTTACCTCTAAGCATTTGCAAAAGCAAAGATATAAAAAGTTAGGCTAACCACCAAATTTTATCACGTTATTTAACGGAAAAGTGTATATGGAGAGTAAAAATCTGTCTCCGATGGCACTTTTCACCCCCACAGAAGGGGTAAAAAGAGAGGGGTGAAAGGCAGGTTAGAGAGGCTCGGAAACCCATTTTTCGGAACATATTTTACATTATTCACAAGAGTTGAGGAAGGAAAGAGGGAGCAAGAAGGGAGATGAAAGACCCTAAAGCCCCCTTACCAAAACGCAGAACAAGCTATTAAAAGAATCAACAATAGCACATAACAAACTAATTATCAATGGCTTATTTTTAATAAAAGTTTTCAGAAAAAGTTTTCTTCAGAAGCTCTATCCGGTCATTTTCGGTCATGGTCATTTTCGGTCATTTTGGTTTCGGGGGCGCT
>ULSN01032682.1_pt1 | contig 29408 bp, 26 predicted proteins | sample 1956771 | NCBI WGS metagenome assembly ULSN01 (sample SAMEA4835709, study PRJEB28245) | human gut metagenome | biome: gut microbiome; material: fecal sample | place: Denmark | collected 2008
AGTGCAAAAAACACTGGTGACAAACTATTTGTTTTTCACCTCGTTAGCTGTGTTGGTTTCGGTAACTGACCGCTAACGATTTGGTAACTGAAACAACTCAATATCCTGCTCGGCTTTGCTTTGTCGCCATTCAGCAGAATTATGAAATATTGCTCATTATCAACCACTTGCAGTTCATTTCTTTCATCTTCACTTTCCGTTGCTTTTGCTTAAATTGTGCATTCGGGCCGCCACACCTGCGCCACCCTATTATTGACACAGGGCACGGATCTCTATACCATCATGAGGTATCTGGGGCACCAGAACATCAACACCACGCAGCGATATGCGCATATCACGAACCAGATGCTATCCAGCGCCACCCATCTGCTGAACTATCAGCTCAGGGGCTTAGCAGCAAGCTAGTTTCCCACAGATTTCAGATAACACAGATGCACAGACTTATTATAATAACTGTTTTTTCTTGCAAGTGGCGAACAACTCTTGATTTCCGCCCCAAAATTTTGTATCTTTGCATTGTCATTGAAACACAATGGCTTGCAGAAACAAAAGCTCTGCAATCAAAGTTTAATTAAAATGTTTTTTGAGTTATGGGAATGAATGTAAAAGCTATTGAGCGCAAGATTGCTTACTTGGATAAGGAAGGTGGCAAGGACCAGTACATGTACGTGATGCAGCCGCTGATCTACAACAAGCTCACACCGGAGAAGGTGATCCAGCAGGCTGCCCTGCATTGCGGTCTGACTCCTGCCGTAATGAATGTGGCTTACGCTGCCCTGAGCGAGGTAATCAAGGCGTGGGCTACTGAGGGTCACTCCGTAGCAGTTCCGGGTCTGGGCACCATGCGTTTCGGTCTGCGTGCCAATGCGGTGAAGTCGGTAGAGGATGTGAGCACCAAGCTCATCACCCAGCGCCGTGTGATCTTTTGCCCTAATATGGAGATCAAGCAGGAGCTTGCCAAGACGGGTATCAGCATCACCTGCGTAAACCGCGACGGCGAAGTGGTAAAGAACATCGCTTCCAACGATTCGAAGGATGTGGAGGACACCGAGGGCGGCAATCAGGAGAACCCTGACGAGAACAAGGGTAATACCGGAACTACCGGTGGCAACACGGGCGATACCGGAACCCAGGGTGGCGGTTCGCAGACTGGCGGAAGCGATACCGGTGACAACGGAGAAAGTGGTGATAATGTAAATTTCTAAAAAATATAGCCCATGAAACGTGAAACCTGGAAAACCGTGATTAAGATTGCTCTCTCACTCCTTACAGCCATCGCAGCCTCTTTAGGTCTGACAAGCTGTATGTAAGTAGGGATGTAAAGCTAGAACCTCTCAAAGAGGGTGTGTCATGAATTGATGACACACCCTTTTTTTTATAGACAAGCTATTCATTTAACTCTTATTAACGGAAATCAAATACTATTTTTCCTACTTTTATGATGTTATTTCGAATAAAAACTGTACTTTTGCATATATAAGATGTATAACCGAAATGCAGATAGACTGCAACGATAGTATTACAAATGTTTAAGGTCACAGAGTGCAAATGTACTGGGCTATAGGACAGCGTATAGTAGAAAAGGAACAACAAGGGAAAGAACGTGCAGACTATGGCACCTACCTTATAAAGAACCTTGCCAAGGAGATTGAGCCTGAGTATGGCAGCGGATTTGGTGTACGTCAACTGGAACGTTGTCGCCAGTTTTATACTATCTATCCAATTGCGTCCACACTGCGGACGCAATTGAATTGGTATCAATATAAGCAACTTATTGCTATCTCTGATGATGACAAACGTAAATACTACCAATTAGAGGCAGTAAATGAATGTTGGTCAAAACGCCAGCTTGATTAGTGAAATTAACGAGGTCAAAAAGTTGGCAAAAGAGAAAAATAACTTATAGAAAGGAATATAATTATGACAGACAATAACAACACTCAACATATCGTATGGCACGATGATGCCATTATCAAGCAACTCATCAACTATGCTGTGGGTTGCATGCTCGGACGCTACCGCCTCGACAAGCCGGGGCTCCACATCGCTCACCCTAACCCAACCGATGAGGAGATTGCTCCTTACGAATACAAGGGTGAACAGTGGGCAATAGACGACGACGGCATCATGCCGCTCATGCCAAACGACTGTGGCTTCTCCGACAACGCCTCAACCCGCTTTGCCGACTTCATCCGTGTGGCATTAGGCAACGAGGAGCATGTGGAGAACCTGAACTATGTGGAAAAATGCCTGGGCAAGCCGCTGGAGCAATACTTCGTAAAGGACTTCTGGAAAGACCACAAGAAGATGTATCAGAACCGCCCTATCTACTGGCTGTTTTCATCCACGAAGGGTACCTTCCAGGTTATCGCCTACATGCATCGCATGAATGCCTATACCGCAGAGCGAGTAAGATCCAAGTATCTCCTTCCCTTACATCGAACACCTGGAGGCAGAAATCGACAAGCTCGATACCCGTCATGCCGAACTCTCTACCAAGGAGACCAAGCAGCTGCAGGCTCTGCAGAAGCAACTCGACGAGTGCCGTGAATATCATGAGCGCTTGCAGGTAGTAGCCGAGCAAGCCATCAGCTTCGACCTCGATGACGGTGTGGTGGTAAACTACGCCAAGTTCGGTGATATTTTACAGAAAATAAAATAGTGGGCGACGTGTAATATCCGCAACAGCAAATTAATTAGAAGAATATGAAAAAGACAATGACGTCAGCAATAACAGACCCAGACTATAAACAATGGGTTAGCGATATAGAAAAACGATTCAAAAAGCAACAGTTAAAAGCAGCAATACATGTTAACTCCGACAAGTTAGAATTTTATTGGAGCTTAGGTCGAGACATCTGCGAACGTGAATTCGAGAGCAAATATGGCAGTTCTGCCATACAAATACTAAGCAAAGACCTTCGTGTAGCTTTACCAGGAGTAGCAGGACTTACACCTGGCTCTTTATATTATTGTAAAAGATTTTATAAACTCTATAGTCAAATATTTAAGAAATTTCCCCAAGCTGGGGAAATTTCTAAGCCATTGCATTCTGTACCAACAGAAACACAGACGATGCCATTGAACATCTTCTCCATTCCATGGGGTCATCACAAAGTAATTATTGACTACTTAGAAGATGCTCCTGAAAAAGCCATATTCTACGCATCAAAAATATTAGAGAACTGTTGGTCCAGGGCTACTTTGCTGAATATGATTGGCGATAAAGGGAAAAATAACGGGTTATATGAACGACAAGGAAAAGCTGTGAACAACTTTCCTCAAACAATGCCTCATCCTACTGGAGATTTAGCAAGAGAACTCATAAATGACCCTTTGAATTTTTCCTTTTTAAAACTAAAAGAATCTTTCGATGAGGAAAATCTCAAGAATGCCCTTGTGCAGCATGTCAATCAGCTATTGATGAGCTTAGGGTCTGGCTTTGCCTATATGGGTAGAGAATATTTGCTATCTGTGGCTGGCAAAGAACAATTTACGGATTTGTTGTTTTACAATACAAAATTGCATGCCTACGTAGTGGTTGAGGTGAAAATAACAGAATTTGAGTCGTCATATCTCGGACAACTGTCTGGGTATATGTCACTTGTAAATCATATATTGAAGTCTGATTTGGATAGACCAACCATTGGACTACTTATTTGTCGAAATAAGAACAACCTTTTTGCGCAATATTGCCTGGAAGGGTATAATCAGCCAATAGCTATTACAGCTTATGAGGGAATACAAATTCTTCCAAACAATTTCAATGAGAAATTGCCAAGCATCAATGAATTGGAAGAAGAAATTAGAAAGAAATAATCCAAAATCAAATTGAATTATGAAATTAGGAAATAAAGAAATAGGATTTGGAAAGCAAACTATTGCTCAGGTTTTCGCGGAATGGTACACTGTTCCTTCATATCAGAGACATTACGTTTGGGAAAGCGATAATGTGAATGATATGTTGGACGATTTTGCGTCTAATTATATAGAGCATGCCAAAGAAGAATACTTTTTAGGATCATACATCATTCAAAGCAAAGATAATAACAATGATCTGCTTGATGGACAGCAGCGTATCACTACTCTGTTCCTCTTATTTGCGTTTTTGCGTGACTATGCCGATTCTTCTTGCGATGTCAAGGAAACCTGTGTTGAGTTGATATTCCAAAAGGCAAATAAGATTAAGCAGATTCCGGAGCGAATACGTCTTTCATATGAAATACGTGGTAATGTGAAGAAATTCATAGAGGAATACTTAATGACACCCGGCAGTATTACGCAACATTGGGATGAAATTGTAAAGAAGGCCAATGATAAGAAAGAAAGTACTTCTATTCAAAGGATGTGTAATGCATTGGTTTGTTACAATGAATATTTTACAACTCATGAAGAAATAGATTTAGATGCTTTTCTATCTTTCATTCTCAACAATGTTGTTATGATATATATATCAGCAGATTCATTAGAGGATGCATTTCGCCTATTTTCTGTCATGAATGACCGTGGTCAAAAATTAAGTAATGCAGACATATTGAAATCATCTAATCTTGAAAAAATTGAGGATGATGGTGAAATGAATGAGTATGCACGTGAATGGGAAAAAATGCAGGAAGATTTAGGAAATGATTTTGACCGTTTCCTTGCGTATGTACGAACCATGTTGCTCAAAAAGCGACAAAAAATGAATCTGCTCGATGAATATGACAAGCAAGTTTTCAAAGCTGGGAAAATTAAACAGGGAAAAGAATTCTTCAACTATGTTTTTAAAGCATACGAAGATTATAACAAACTGATAAATTTGGCAGGCAATGAAGATTCAGAGTATTGTACGTTGATAAGAACACTCAATGAGTGTATGCCTTCAACAGATTGGATTCCTGTAATTTTGGCATATGGAAGAAAATTTGGAAACGATGGACTTCTTGAATTTACAAAGAAGGTGGCATGCAAAAATATTGCAGATGCAGTATGTGGTAAAACCCCATCGTATCGTATTGACAACTTGAATAATATCATTAATTTGATAGAAGAAGCATGCAATACATCAGATGTGCTAGAAGCTCATGATTATTATTCATTTAATGAACAAGTTTTCATGGCTAACATTCAATCTGAGATATACGGCAGACGATATACTTATGCACTTCTGATGCTGCTTGAATACAAATACAAGGATAAGTCCGAATGGAAAGATTTCGGGACTACATCAATTGAGCATATTCTTCCACAAAATCCTAAAGCAACAAGTCAGTGGGTAAAGGATTTTAATGAAGAACAGAGAGACTATTATACGCATAGAATCGGAAATTTATGCCTGATTGGTCGTCGAAAGAATTCTTCTTTAGGTAACTTGGATTATCAGGAGAAGCTAAAAAGATATTTCGAGAAGAATATAGGTTCTTTTGCTAGTTCTCAAAAAATATACAAAACATATCCGAATGCATGGACTCCTGACACAGTTCAAGAAAACCAGGAAAGAGTCATAAAGGATTTGATGGAGATTTTTGGTATAAATGATTCCTGTTCAAACACAGATCATCAATCGTATATAGAACAACAGGACACAAATCATCCATCGTATATGGAACAACAGAAGGCAGTCTATCCCAACGCTTATAAGCCTTGGACAGAAATTGACGACAATAAACTGGTGACACTATATAAAGAAGGAAAATCTGTTAACGAACTAATGAACATATTTCTTAGAAATAGGGGAGCCATTAAATCCAGATTATCGAAATTGATAGGAATAGATTTTGACAAATAACATCCGTATTTATAAAGCATTCAAGAATATGGTACAAGATAGAATATACAACTACTTCGAGCGCAATCCGCAACTTCATGTACTCTTCATCTTCGACAGGATGAACATCATCCAGAACGAACTGGATGAGATGAAGCAGTGGAATGACGACTATATATAAGGTGTTTGATGGGAATGTGGCAAATGTGCTTCTCACCGCTGATCATGGATTCCTCTATAATGATATGAAGTTTGAAGATAAGGACAAGCATAGCATTACAGACTCTGCTATAGAGAAAAAGACAAGATATTATCTTACAGATAGCAACGATACTTTTGAGGATATAGTAAAATTCCCTCTTGACAAGGTATCTTCCATCAAGAGTACCACGCCGTTACAGGTTGCAGTACCTATCGGAACCAACCGCCTGGCTGCACCGGGTGGCTACAACTTTGCTCATGGTGGTGCTTCGCTTCAGGAAATGATTATTCCTGTGATAAGAAGTCAGCAGAAGAGAACAAACAAGACAGGAAAGGTGGGTGTTGCGCTGATGAGCCATAACCTGAATATGGTGAGCAGTCGATTGAAGTTCCAGATGATACAGTCGGAAGCTGTAAGCATGACCGTGATGGAGCGCAAGGTGGTTTGCTGTATTTATAATGGTGACGATCCTGTAACCCAGGAAAAGGAAGTGACACTCAATCTGAATAGATCTGTCAATGCAAGTATGTTACAGCTTAGAATCTACGATGTGGATGACAAACTGAACCCACTTGTGCGTGGAGACAGTGAAGAACAATACAATGATAGAACAAGATTTTTAAGGAATACTGCATATGGATTTACAACAGAAAGTAATGAATGCCTTTATAGGCAAGGTGGTAAGAAAGGATTTGGCTTTCCTCGTAAAGGGAGGCCTGCCTGTTCCTACCTACGTGTTGGAATACCTGCTGGGGGCAGTATTGCGCCAACGATGATGAAGAAATCATCAACGAAGGTCTGGAAAAGGTGAGCAATCAGGTAGTAGAACATATAACGACTGAAGTACATACTACGACTGAAGATCATACAGAAGAACCGAAAACCAAACGTCCACGCATATCTGTTCTACAAGAAAAGAGTATGTCATTCAGAATGGGACAAACTGGCGTAAGTTATGAGAAGTTATTTGCACCTTATATGAGAGAAGCAAAGGAAATAACCATTGAAGATCCATATATACGTGCTTCATGGCAAATCAAGAACTTCATGGAGTTTGCCCTGATGCTTATCAATACACGTCCAGTGGATGACTTGAAACTCAATCTCATCACTAACGAGGAGGAAGATAAAATTCCAGATCTGATAGACAAGCTTGATGACATCAAGGACGACCTTGCTTCTTATGGCATTGAGTTTACCTACAAGTTCAGAGACTTCCACGACAGATGTATCAAAACAGATACAGGATGGACCATTACACTAGGACGTGGTCTTGACATGTTTGAAAAATATAGTCCCTACTCTATTGCATCATCGAAACAGGATATGCGTAAGTGTAAGGAGTTTACTGCAACATTCATGAAGAATAAAAATGTATGAAAAAAGGCTGCGTTACCCGGTGGTAACGCAGCCTTTTTTCATATTTCATTCTTATCCCTTTAAGACTTTAAAAACTAACGGGATAGGATTTTTGATCTTTACCAAAGCTCCAGACGCTCGCTCTTAGGAATGAACATCTTGTCGCCCTGCTTTACACCGAATGCCTCGTACCAGGCATCAATGTGAGGAAGAGCACCATCAACACGCCACTTGCCAAGCGCATGAGGATCGTTCTTCACACGGTTGCGAATCTCCTTCTCGGTGATGTTCTGACCCCATACACCTGCGTAGGCAAGGAAGAAGCGCTGATCAGCAGTAAAGCCATCCTTGTTCTTCAAAGGCTTCTTGGCTGTCGCATTCTTGAATGCATTGAAAGATACCATCAAACCACCGTGGTCGGCAAGGTTCTCACCCAATGTAAAGCGACCGTTGGCATTCAGATCAGGCAATACCTTGATGTTGCTGAAGAAATCAGCATACATATCGGCACGCTTGTTGAAGCCCTCTGCATCAGCAGGTGTCCACCAATCCTTCAGGTTACCGCTGGCATCATACTGGCGACCCTGATCATCGAAACCGTGAGTCATCTCATGACCAATCACTACACCGATAGCACCATAGTTGAATGCCGCGTCTGCCTTGGCATCAAAGAATGGATACTGAAGGATACCTGCAGGGAAGCAGATTTCATTGGTGGTAGGATTATAGTATGCATTCACAGTCTGAGGAGTCATATACCACTCATCTCTGTTGACTGGCTTACCAGCCTTCTCAGCAATCTCCTTATTGTTGCGGAACTGACGGCAAGCCATCACGTTCTCATAGAAACTCTTGGATGGATCGATGGTAAGTTTGCTATAGTCAGTCCACTGGTTAGGATAACCAATCTTGACATAGAACTTATCGAGCTTATCGTGAGCAGCAGCCTTGGTCTCTGCACTCATCCACTCCTGAGCATCGATACGCTGACCGAGACTCACCTGGAGATTCTTGACCAAAGTCTCCATCATCTTCTTGGATGACTCTGGGAAGAACTTCTTGCAGTAGATTCTGCCGAGTGCCTCACCCATCTGTGCATCTACCTGAGAAGTAGCACGCTTCCACAATGGATGGTCTTCCTTTCTACCACTCATGGTCTTGCCGAAGAAATCGAAGTTTGCCTCACGGATCTCATCGGTGAGATAAGCAGAAGAGCTGCCGATGACACTCCACTCCATCAATGCCTTCAAGGTCTCTGCATCCTCAGCTGCAGTAATCTTGTCGTAACCAGCCATGAATGCAGGCTGACCTACAATCATCTCCTGGATATATTCGCTCTTGATGCCCTCGCCGTTAGCCAAAGCCTCGAGAGGAATGTTTGGATAATTCTCCTTAAACTGCTTCAGGCTCATCTTGTTGTAGTTAGCCTGTGGGTCACGGAGTTCGGTACGGCTCTTGGAGATAGTAGCAAGACTGGTCTCGTGGAGGAATACCTTCTGTGCCTTCTTGGCAGCATCGGCAGCAGAGAAGCCATAGAGCTGGAACATCTTTGCCACGTAGGTCTTGAATGCCTCACGGATGGCTACGGTAGCAGCATCGTTGTTGAGGTAGTAATCCTTGGAACCGAGAGTCAAGCCACCCTGCATCACATTGTAGATGTTCATGGTAACGTTCTTCTCGTCAGCACCGAAACCGGTACCGAAACCTACGCCCAAGCCCTGCATGGCATACTTCACCTGCAAGTTCTGGAGCTCAGCCTTGGTCTTGGCAGCAGCAATCTCGTCGAGGAGAGGCTTTACCGGAGCAATGCCCTCCTTGTTGCGACGGTCGATATCGAGTGCCAACTTATAGAAGTCGGAAAGCTTCTGCTCGATGGTTCCTGCCTTGTAGGTCTTCTTCTTGAGCTCATCAAGGATAGAGTTGATACGCTTGTTGTTGTTCTCAGCCAACTGATCGAAACTACCATAACGGCTGTAGGCAGCAGGAAGCGGATTGTTCTTCTGCCAGCCACCGGTAGCAAACTGATAGAAATCATCAGCAGGCTTTGCTGTCTTGTCAAGATTGCTCATGACAAGTCCCGACTTGTTCTGAGCATCAGCAGCCAAAGGCATGGCTGCGAGCATCATCATCGGAAGGATAAACTTCATTTTCATTTTCTCGTTATTATTATTGTTTTAATTATGAATTCTTCACTTCCTCCAGCTCTTCTGAGAGCATCATCCAGTTCTCGTTTTCCTCATCCAGACTCTTCATCAGCTCTGTATATTCGGTAACGAGTTCCATATTCGTAGCATTCTCAGGCTTCATCAGGAGGGCATCAATCTCTGCCTTGCGGGTTTCGAGCTTTTCTATCTTCGTCTCGCATTCCTTCACCGCCTTCTCAGCCTTGCGAATCTTCTTCTGCTGCTCCTTGTGCTCGGCATAGCTGAGCTTGCCGGAGGATGCCTCGGAAGAATCTGCAGAGGATGATGAAGAAGAAGATGGAGATCCGGCAGATGACATATTCTGACTTCCGACCTGATTCGCCAGCGCCTGACTGATGCTCTCGGCATTGTGGGCACGGAGATAATCGTAGATACCGCCCAGATGCTCACGAACCTTACCACCGGCAAACTCATATACCTTATCTACCAGTCCGTCGAGGAACTCACGGTCGTGGCTCACGATGATAGCGGTGCCGTCGAATGCCTTGATGGCTTCTTTCAACACATCCTTCGACTGCATATCGAGATGGTTGGTAGGCTCATCGAGAATCAGAAGATTCACCGGTTCGAGCAGGAGCTTGATCATCGCCAGACGACTGCGCTCTCCTCCACTCAACACCTTGACATACTTTTCGGAAGTTTCGCCACCAAACATAAATGCACCCAGCAGATCGTTCACCTTGAGGCGCATTTCGCCGGTAGCCACATTGCCGATGGTCTGGAAGATGGTAAGCTTCTCGTCGAGGAGCTGTGCCTGGTTCTGTGCGAAATAACCAATCTGCACATTATGACCTATCTTGAGATTGCCCGTAAAAGGAATCTCGCCCATGATACACTTCACCAGGGTAGATTTACCCTCACCGTTCTTTCCTACGAACGCCACTTTCTCGCCACGCTTGATGGTAAGGTTCACATGGTCGAAGACGGTATGCTCGCCATAATCCTTTCTCACCTCATCGCAGATGACAGGATAGTCACCGCTGCGGAGACAAGGAGGGAACTTGAGATGCATCTGCTTGTTATCCACCTCATCCACCTCGATAGGGATGATTTTCTCCAACTGCTTGATGCGGCTCTGCACCTGCACAGCCTTGGTTGGCTTATAACGGAATCGCTCGATGAAGTCCTTGATATCGGCGATTTCCTTCTGCTGGTTTTCGTAGGCGCGGAGCTGCTGCTCACGGCGCTCGGCACGAAGAACCACATACTCATCGTATTTCACCTTGTAATCCTCTACCCTTCCGCAGGTAATCTCCAGGGTGCGGTTGGTTACATTATTGATAAAGGCACGGTCGTGACTTACCAGCACCACCGCCTTGGCACTCTGCGCCAGGAACTGCTCCAGCCACTGGATACTCTCGATATCAAGATGGTTGGTAGGCTCATCGAGGAGAAGTACATCCGGCTTCTGGAGCAGAATCTTTGCCAATTCGATACGCATACGCCATCCACCGGAGAACTCTCGGGTAGGACGGTCGAAATCTTCACGGGTGAAACCCAGACCGCTCAACGTGCGCTCTATCTCAGCCTCGTAGTTTTCACCGCCCATCATCATATAGCGATCATGTTCCTGGGTGAATTTCTCCACGAGCTGGGCATAGCTCTCGCTCTCGTAGTCGGTGCGGTCGGCCATTTCCTGCTGCATCTTGTCGAGGCGCGCCTTCATCTCGGTATTGTGGGCGAAAGCCTTGCGGGTTTCCTGCTTCACGGTGGTATCATCCTGCAGTTTCATCACCTGAGGCAGATAGCCGATGGTGGTTTCATTAGGGATAGCCACTACGCCGGAGGTTGGCTTCTGCAAGCCACAGAGAATCTTCAGCATCGTAGATTTGCCGGCACCGTTCTTACCTACCAGGGCAATGCGGTCGCGGTCGTTGATTACGAAGCTTACATCATTGAAAAGTGGCTTTACGCCAAACTCTACTTTCAGTCCTTCTACTGAAATCATCTATTTGTTTTTTTATATTATTGAAGCTTTTGCCCTTTCAGGGCGACATTACATTTTCATTTATAACTTTTAAATCAAGTTACGGGATGAGCAGGGAGGAATCTCCGTAGCTCAGGAATCGGAAATCATGAGAGAGGGCATAATCATATACCTTCTTCCAATCACCATGCAGGAAGGCACTCACCAGGAGAAGCAGGGTGCTCTGAGGCTGATGGAAATTGGTTACCAGCATCTTCACAATCTTATAGGTATAACCTGGAGCGATGATGATCTGCGTGCTGGAGTGAAGGGCTTCCAATCCGTTGCGGTCAAGATAATCGACGATTGCCTGGATAGCCTGCACCGGAGTGATGTCATCCACCAGATTGCCATCTGCCGACAGCTCGTATGGATCCCACTGTTTTACATGCAGGTCCTCTTCACTTGCCTCAGGATGCTTGATGAGATGCACGCCCATATAGTAGAGACTCTCGATGGTGCGCACACTGGTGGTTCCCACGGCGATGACCTGGCACTCGTGCTTGATGAGCTTCTCCAGACTGCGACGATGAACCACGATATATTCGGTATGCATCTGATGACCTTCTATCTCAAGACTCTTCACCGGCTTGAAGGTTCCCGCTCCAACATGAAGGGTTACCTCTTCACGGTCGATGCCATGCGCATCCAGGTCCTGGAGCACCGCATCGGTGAAATGCAGACCGGCTGTTGGGGCAGCCACACTACCCTTGATCTTGGAATATACGGTCTGATAAGTGGTCTTGTCACTTTCTTCTGTCTTGCGGTTCAGATAAGGAGGGATAGGCAACTCTCCCACTGCTTCGAGAATCTCGGCAAAGGAAACATGCTCGTTGTCCCAGTCGAAATCCACCCAGTAGTTGGTGCCGCCACCTTTAGCCACCATTTCAGCCGCCTCTGTGCTGAGCGCATCTCCACGGCGCATGGTAGCAGAGAGGGTAAGCTGATGACCCTTAATCTCAAAGTCGCGCTTCAGGCTTCCCTCTTTCCATTTCTTCAGGTTACCAATCATACAGAGCCATGAGCAGTGACCCGATGTCTGGAACATCAGCTCATAGTCGGTAGGTGCAGCAGGTTCCATCAGGAACACCTCGATGAGGGCTCCCGTCTCCTTGCGGAAATGCATGCGCGCCTGGATTACCTTGGTATTATTGAATACCATCATGGCACCCTTTGGCAGATAGTCGGGAAGATGGAAGAATACATCATCGCTCACCTCACCATGCTTATAGACCAGCAGTTTACTGTGGTCGCGCTGTGAGATAGGAAACTTGGCGATGCGCTCATCTGGCAAATCGTAATTATAATCACTTATCTTAATATGTTTTGTATCCATTATTTTACTTTGAACTTTGAGCTTTGAACTTTGAACTTTATGATTTGCCTTTTTTCAGAAAAGGCTATTATACTACTATAATCCCGTCATCAGAACGATGGCACGCAGGATGACATATACGAGGGTGAGCATCAGGACGGTCATAATCATATCGATGTCATCGCAATCATATCCCGTACTGGTATATTGATTCGAAACATACTTGATTTCCGGTGACATACGTCGGTACATACGATGGAAGAAAAGATATACCAGCGTACCAACCACCATGCCCAGCAGCATGCCGCAAACGATGTCCAGCGGATAATGAACGCCCAGATAGAGACGGGTCCAGCAGTTCACCAGCGACCACGCTATCAGGGTGAAGGTGAGCATCCTGCTCCTTACAAGCAGCGAGAAGAACACGGCTATCGCCATAGTGTTGGCTGCATGCGCCGAACAGAAACTGTAGTCCTTCAGACGAAGATTATCCACTACCTGTACGGAATATTTTACCAGCGGATCGTTGGAAGGTCGCCATCTTGCCGCCAGCGGCTTGATGATTCCCTCGGCAATGCCATCGGCAAAAAGGATGCACAGGAATGCGCAGCCTACAATAAGACCAATCTGCCCGATTGTCTCATTATTGCGCATCACGATGATAAAGAGTACAAGATAGAGCGGTATCCAGGTGAAACCCGAAGTAAGTGCCATCACCAACTGGTCGAGAATCACATTGTTACTGCCGTTGAACCACTGCAGTATCTGAAAGTCAATATCTTGTATCGAACTAAAATCCATTTACTTATTGTTTTATATTTAATGTTGAATGTAGAATGATATCAGTGTCTGACGCTCCATTCACATCATTCTCCTAGATTTCCTCGAGGTGCTTGGTCTCGATCCATCCTTCTCTTCCATCGCCTACGCGGATGCCACGCCAGTCGGTCATACCCTTGTCGATGATATCTACACGGGTACCCTCGTGGAGTACAAACTGATCGGTACTGGTCTTGGCAGGCGTCTTCTTGATGTTCACGGAAGGTGAGATGATGATGGCACCCTTGCGGTTGTCGAGCGCCTGCTTCTGCTGATAGGCAAAGAGATTGCTCAGCAGGAAGACGAGGAAGAAGCCGATACCGCCAAAGAAGCCGATCTTGCGCATCAGGATGTGCGGACCGAAGAGATAGAGCAGCACGAGCAGCAGCGCCATGATGATGGAGATGATGCCAGTCTTCGCCCAGTTATCTACACTCGTGAAGTTGACCAGCGCCTTATACCAGGTAACGAAGAACATTTCGCTTACCGGGGTAATCTTGTCGATGGTCTTGCTGCGTGCAAACTGGAGATTGAAGTTGATGTCCTCATCTCCAGGCGAGAGCAGGCGGGCACGCTCATAGTTGAGCACCGCCTTGGTGATATTGTCTGTACGATAGTAGGCATTGCCGAGATTGTAGTAAATCTCGGCAGAGGCACCATTCTTGAGCAGCTCTTCGTAGTCGCGGATAGCCTGCTGGTAGTTGCCCTTCTGGTATTCCGTATCGGCATTGTTCTTGGTGATTGCCGATACCGGAGAAGCGCCGAAGCCCAGCATCGCCAGGAGCAGCCATACGAAGGAATATCCGGCAGGATGCTTCTTGACGTTCTTGCGAGCCGCATTGATTGCATTTTCTATTTCCATAATCGCTGTCATTGCCGATTCGAAGGTACGGTTCATATTGCCGGCAGGATCGCCTGGAGCATAACGCTCAAACTCGCACTCATCGAGAGCGGAAGTAAACTTCTGTATTGTAACATCGTCCACATCGTGGGCGATGAGTTTCTCACGGATATTCTCACGAGAGAGCTGCTCTACCGGCATGTTCAGCTTGTAGCTCATATATCCCCAGAGGGCACGCATCACCTCATCATAGAACTCGCCCTGCTTGCCCTGCAGCATCAGCTTGTTGGCCATGCGCAGACGCTTGGTGGCTATCTTGCCCGCCTTGTTGGAGCGCTTCTTCACGATGTCGGCATTCTCGATGGCTCTGCGGTGGAATACCACCAGCAGCACGAAGAAGGCGATGAGCGGAATGAGCAGACTGGTCCAGTAGCCGAAGCTTCCGAAGAACATATCATCTGCCTGATGCTGTGAGGTCTTGCCCAACTTGATGGTATGGATATCCTTGTCCTTGCTGGTATAGTCAGCCGACTCGGATGTTGAACCATCTCCCTTCTCCACGTTCAGAGTGAAAGGTTGGGTCTTGATGGTCTTATACGCATTCTTGCTGGTATCATAATAGGTGAACTCCACGGCTGGAATGGTATAGCTGCCCTGATTGCGAGGAACAGCCAGGAAATCGTATATCATATTACCCTCCACTCCATTGGCGGTGAGTCGGGTCTTATCTGTTACCTTGGCATCATACTTGTCGAAATCCTTCGGGAAATTCACTACTGGCTGCTTAAGCAACTTGAGGTTGCCTATACCTCCCACAATCACACGGAGCGTGATCGGTTCGCCTGCCTTGATTTCCTTCTTGTCAAGACAAGCAGAGATATTGAACTTACCTACTCCACCCGAGAAGTTGGCAGGGCGCTGAGGCAACGGATCTACCTGCAGGGTGATACCCGGAGCCTTGATGTCCTTCTTTACCTCTACATATCCGGATCCGCCATTGAAGAAGGCCTCCATAGGATCGACATTGCGGTTCTGCTGTACCACGATGCCCTTGAAGGTGATGGAAGGAATCTCCAGCTTACCGGTCATCTGAGGATACATCACATACTGGCTCCAGGTAACGCACTTGTAAGGACGACCATTCACCATTTCGGTATGAAAGGTCTTCTGCTGTGGCAGAGGTACTTCCTGGTTGTGGAATCCCTTCAGGTCTGGCATCTTGCCTTCCAGCTGGGTGAGATCCACCTGTGTATATACCTTGTAGGTAAGCAGGATAGGTTCCTGCTCGTGTACTCTCTTCTTGTTGGCAGACACCTTGATGAAGAGGTCGCTGCCTGAGATGGCAGAGCCTGCGGTACGCATACGAGGTTGGTCGTAGCTATCCTGTCCGTGCATGCTAGGAGCGCCGTTGGTACGCTGAGCGTGACCCGACACCGTAATCTTCACGGCGCGAGAAGCCAGGTTCCTACCATCCACGATGGCGTGGGAAGAACCAATATTGAAGGTACCATTCTTTGCCGCATAAAGGGTGTAGGTGATGGTTACAGATGAAGAGGACGAGGTATGTCCGTTGATCATCTGATAACTGGATTGCGAGGATGTGTAAGGGCCTGCGATGACTTCGAGTCCATCCTGCACCGCACCCATTCTGAATTCCTCTACATCACGGGTGTTGATGGTATAGGCGACACGGAAGTTTTCTCCAGCCGCTACGTGCGATGGAGCCGACACGGAGATATGCTGGGCCACCGCATGCACCTGGTAGCCTAGCAAGCATATCAGCAATATCAAATACCAACCTATTCTTTTCATATCGTATCTTAAATAATAGCTAAATATTATATGTAAACCGTATTTTTATCTCATCTAATCTTTTACCAATTCTTGTCGTAAGCCTTCCTGCGTGGCTGGCTCATCGCCTTCTGCAACTTGCGCTTGGTGGCTTGCTCCTGCTGAACGGCGGCATTCAGGAGCTGCTCGGCATTCTCGCGGCTCATCTTGTCCTGGTTCGGCTGGTTTTGGTTCTGATTATTCTTGTTATTCTTATTCTTGTTCTTGTCGTTTTTGTTCTTATCGTCGTTTTTATCCTTGTTGTCTTTGTTCTTGTCCTTATTCTGATCGTTCTTGTTCTTGTCCTTGTTCTTATCCTTGTTGTTCTTGTTCTTATCCTTGTTCTGCGGATTGTTCTTGAGCAACTTCTTGCAGAGGGCAAGATTATAACGGGTCTCATTGTCCTGTGGATTGCATCTCAGCGCCATCTTGTAGTATTCGATGGCCTGGGCATATTCACGGTGGTTCTGCATGATCACGCCCATGTTGTGATAGCTGGCTGCACGGCGGAGGCGGTTGGTTTCCAACTGGGCAGCATTGGTAAACTGCTGTATCGCCATGGAGTCTTTCTGCTGCGCCATGAGCGCACAACCAAGATTGTATATCGCCTGTGGATTCTTCTGATTCTTGGAGATAGCCTTGCGATATTGGGTTTCTGCCACTGCCCATTTCTGAGATTTGAAGGCACGATTGCCCTGACGGATCAGGTTGCGATCAGTCTGGGCTCCAGCTTGTGCCGTACCCACCAGCAACATTGCCACTGTTACTATTATATAATGTATATACTTCATTTTTACATCTATATTTTAAAGCTTTTGCCCTTTCAGGGCGCCTTGCTACTACTCGTATTACCCAGGGCGATGCCCTGGGCTAAGAGCTTCTGCCCTTTCAGGGCGAATAGGTGACAGCCCAGACTTATGAAGCTGCTTTATTTCGGCAGCTTCAAGGAATCCCTTTTGAAGAACTTGATGTTCCTGAGCAACGGATTCTTTACTTCCAGCATGCAGACCTCGATGATGAGCAGGAGGATGATGAGAATGCCCACAGCCTGAAACTGTTCATCGTAGGCACTGTATATCACGCTGGTCATATCTCCCTTCTGCAACTTGGTAAGGTCATCATTCAATGCCTTTTCTGCATCGCTCGTATTATCCACATGGATATACTGACCCTTGCCAGCCTGCGCCAGTTCGCGGCACATCTGCTCGTTGAGGGCAGTCATCACGGTATTGCCTGCATGATCCTTCAGATAAGAGCCATCGCCCATCGGGATAGGAGCACCCTTGGTATTACCGATACCGAGGATGAACACGTTGATGCCCTTCTTCTGGGCAATCTCGGCAGCCTCCTTGGCACCATCCTCATGGTTCTCACCATCGGTAATCACGATGATGGCTCTACCCACATTGTCCTGCTGGGTAAAACTCTTGGTGGCAAGCGAGATGGCATCTCCGATATTGGTTCCCTGAGTCTGGATCAGCCCCGGTGTGATATTCTGCAGGAACATCTTTGCCGATACATAATCACTGGTGATAGGCAACTGCACGAAGGCATCGCCTGCAAAGACAATCAGTCCGATCTTGTCGTTACTGAAGTTATCTACCAGATTCTCTATCAGCATCTTGCTCTTGTCGAGACGGGAAGGAGCCACATCTTCGGCAAGCATGGAATTGGAGATATCAAGACAGATCATCGTCTCGATGCCATTACGCTTGTCGTGAGAAATCTTGCTTCCCATCTGAGGGCGAGCCACCATCACGATGACGAGTGCCAAGGCAGCAAGCATCAGCACAAACTTCACCGTAGGACGGTATTTGGATATGTCGGGCATCAACTGCTTGAGCAGTTCCGGATCGCCCAATCTTTTCAGCTTAGCCTTTCGCCTTCTCCAGCCTACCAGACGAACCAGTATGAGCACCGGTATCAGCCAGAGCAGCCAGAGAAACGTAGGATCTTCAAATCTTAACATATTTATATGATGTTATAATCTATTTTGTCTAAACTCCTCTTTCATCAAGGAATTCTTCTGAACCAAGTGAGGCGGAGCAATATCTCCAGGAGCAGTACCAGGAGTGCACCCAGGGCAAAAGGCTGATAGGCCTCATAACGCTTGGCAAAATGCTTCACATTAAACTTAGACTTCTCCAACTTGTCGATGTCCTTGTAGATTTTCTTCAACTCGGCTGTACTCGTAGCTCGATAGAAGTTTCCATCGGTGGTCTGAGCGATGTCTCGCAGCGTCTGGGTATCGATTTCCACCGGGATATTGACATACTGTACGCCTCCTGCCACAGGCATCGGATAAGGCGCCACCTTGTTGGTTCCCACGCCGATGGTATAAACTCTGATGCCGTAGCTCTTGGCTATCTCGGCAGCGGTCATAGGCGAGATGTCACCCATGTTGTTACTACCGTCGGTGAGCAGGATTACCACCTTGCTCTTTGCCTTGGAATCCTTGAGTCGGGTCACAGCGTTGGCGAGTCCCATACCCACAGCGGTACCGTCGTCAATGAGTCCGCGAGCCGCAATATCGGTGCGGGTGTCATGCAGGAGTCTGAGCAGACTGGCATGATCGGTGGTCATCGGACATTGCGTGAAAGCCTCTCCGGCAAAGATGGTGAGTCCGATATTGTCGGTAGGACGGCCTGAGATAAACTCAGTAGCAACATCCTTCGCCGCCTCCATACGGTTTGGCTTCAGGTCCTCGGCAAGCATAGAGGTTGATACGTCCATGGCAAGCATGATATCGATACCTTCTACGGTCTTGTTGTCCCAGGAATAGTGGGTCTGCGGACGGGCCATGGCGATGACGATAAGCACGAAGCAGATGCATCTCAGCACCATCGGCAGATGGATGAGTCTGACGCGCATGCTCTTGGGAGCATACTGATAGATGCGTGTATCACTCATGCGCATCGTAGGCTCGCTCTTCTTCCTGCCCAGGAAATACCATAATATATAAGGTATCAGCAGCAGGAGCAGCAGAAAATATGCTTTACTTGCAAATTCCATTTCTTAATTTCTTTTTATTGTTTACATCACCAGCTCTGGATTTCTGAGCCTGATGACATTTACATCACGAGCATCGCTACCTGATAAACGACGTAGCCGAAGATGGCAACTACGCTGATGCCGCCCACCCAGAGCAGGGTCTTGATGAGTCGGCGCTGCTGCTGCGACTTCTGGTCTTCGGTGCTGAGCGTTGGAACGATCTTCTCCTCCTTAGGCTGCTCATCGGTCTTCGTCTGGTCGATGAAGTTGATGGCATTCACCAGGTTGGCATCGTTCTCGTTCATCGGAATCTCGTACTTGGCAAACTTCACCAGGTCGGCGGTGGAGAAGAGCATTCTCAGCTCGTCTATCATCTTCTGGTCGCCCGAAGCACGCAGGTGCTCGATGATTTCTCCACTGGTCATCTCCATCGCATTGAATCCGAAGCGGCTCACGATATAGGCACGCAGCGTATTGGTCAACTGGGTGTAGTACTCTTTCTGAGTCTCCTGGCTGGCGCTGGTATGATGATGCTTGATGTCATTGATTTCACGCAGCGCCTTCTCATGGGCAGGCACCCTCTTCACAATGCGGATGCGGGCGATGATAGGCTTGTTCTTCTTCAGACGATTGCGGAGATAAACCATTGCTCCACAAATGATAATCATCAGCAGGCTCAACCAGAAGGCGAAGCTCCACTCACTCCATTCGAAAGGATTATCCTGTACACCCTTTGCCGGATAGAACTGGTTAGGATGCACCGTATCTACCGGAACGGTGAGCACCTTCAGCGCCAACGGATTTCCGTGATAGCTCTTGCCGTCGATCTTCACATCGAGTGCAGGAACCACATACACCTTCTCATCGAAAGAGGTAAGCGTATAGTCGCGGCTCACCTGGATGCGGTCATCACCCATCTGCATCGTGTCGCCCTTGCTCTGCTCCACCACCTCTACACCAGATACAATCTGGTCCTGAGGCTTGAAGGATGGCAGCACGATTCTGGCACCCTTCCGGGCAGTAGCCTTGAGGTGCAGGATGGTCTGCTGTCCGATAAGCAGCTGCAGGGAATCCATGCGCTGCTCCACGGTCTGACCGAAAGCCAGCGTAGAGCAACCCATCAGCGCCATCGTCAATATGATATTCTTTATTTTCATGTTATCTTACTTTAGCCTCTCTGTTTGAACAGCATCAGGAGCGCCTTCGAGAAGTCCTCGTTGGTGGCTACCGAAGTCCAATCTACCTTGCTCTTGGCAAAGAGCTGTCGCAGATTCTCCTGCTGTCGCAACCAGTTTTGGGTGTGAGCCACTCTCAATTTCTTCGAACTGGTATCGATATACATCTCGTGTCCCGTCTCGGCATCCATCACCTTGAGCAGTCCCACGTCGGGCAGCTGCTTGGCACGTGGATCATACACCTGTATTCCCACCACATCGTGCTTCTGATTGGCTATCTGCAGCTGGTGCTGATAGTCCTTGCTATCGTAGAAGTCACTGATGACGAAAGCCGTGCAATGGCGTTTCATCACCCTCGTGAAGTATTCCAGGGCACATCCGATATCGGTACGCTGACTCTCAGGAGGAAAGTCGAGCATCTCACGAATGATGTAGAGGATATGCTTGCGTCCCTTCTTGGGAGGGATATATTTCTCTATTCTGTCGGAAAAGAAGATGACACCTATCTTGTCGTTGTTCTGGATGGCACTGAAGGCAAGGGTTGCAGCTATCTCGGTAGCCAGGTCGCGCTTCATCTGGCGCATGGTACCGAAATCGAGCGAACCGCTCACATCCACCATCAGCATCACGGTAAGCTCTCGCTCTTCTTCAAAGACCTTGACGAAAGGGCGATGGAAGCGAGCCGTCACATTCCAGTCGATGTCTCTCACGTCGTCGCCATACTGATATTCGCGCACCTCGGCAAAGGCCATTCCCCTACCCTTGAAGGCAGAATGATACTGGCCGGCGAAGATGTTCTGGCTCAATCCGCGAGTCTTGATCTCGATCTTCCGAACTTTCTTTAAGATATCTTGTGTATCCAACTTAATTTACTTTGAATTTTGAACTAAATCAAGGCACTTCAACCTTGTTGATGATGCGGCTGACGATTTCTTCGCTGGTGATTTCGCTTGCCTCTGCCTCATAAGAGAGGCCGATGCGGTGGCGGAGCACATCGTGAGCCACGGCACGTACATCCTCAGGAATCACGTAACCACGGTGCTTGATGAAGGCGTAGGCTCTGGCTGCCTTGGCAAGTGAGATGCTGGCACGAGGACTGCCTCCAAAGGTAATCATATCCTTCAATTCGCCCAGGCCGTAACGGTCTGGATAACGGGTAGCGAAGACGATGTCGGCAATATACTGCTCAATTTTCTCATCGATATACACCTCGTTGACGATGCTGCGAGCCTTCAGGATTTCCTCGGCTGTAGTAACCGGAGTCACGGTAGGCAGACCGCCCTGGATGTTCTCACGGATAATGAGCTTCTCTTCTTCGATGGTAGGATAATCGATGATAACCTTGAGGAGGAAACGGTCCACCTGAGCCTCAGGCAACTGATAGGTACCCTCCTGCTCTACCGGGTTCTGGGTAGCCATCACCAGGAATGGATTAGGCAAATGGAAAGTCTGCTCGCCGATGGTTACCTGATGTTCCTGCATCGCCTCGAGCAAGGCACTCTGCACCTTGGCTGGGGCACGGTTGATCTCATCCGCCAGCACGAAGTTGGCAAACACTGGTCCACGCTTCACATGGAAGGCTTCATCCTTCTGCGAATAGATCTGCGTACCGATCACGTCGGCAGGCAACAAATCGGGTGTAAACTGTATGCGGCTATAGTCTGCACTAATCAACTGTGACAATGTTTTGATTGCAAGAGTCTTCGCCAAGCCAGGTACACCTTCCAGGAGAATGTGACCATCAGAGAGAAGACCGATAAGGAGACAGTCAACGAGATGCTTCTGACCAACGATGACCTTGTTCATGCCCATTACCAGATTGGTAACGAACTGACTCTGTTGTTCAATCCGGATATTCAACTCACGGATATCAATAGCTTCTTCCATAATCTTATATCAATTTTACGTTTAATTCTTCTAAAAACTGAACAAAGGGCACTCCAAAAATGCCCTCCGTCCTCAAATCAAACGCAAAAGTACTCAATTATGAGCACAAAAGCGAATAAAGCTAACTAAATTATATTAAAAAAGTTTCACAAACGCTATTTTTAGAAACTTTTAATAATAAAGCAGGCACACGAAGCATCAGCGATTGCGATGCTTCATATACCATGGATGTACTAGGAAATTATACATCAGGAGAGATACCACTGTCAATCCGAAAGCCGGATACAGAAGTTCATCATACACTGGATTCAAAATCAACAGATTCACATCAGGAGTCATCAGAGACAAGTCCCTCGCCAGCCAGAAACCCAATCCGATACCCAGACTCAAGCCCAGCTCCCATGCCAGGAAGAAGGAACTCATACTGGTGCCACGCTGGCAATGCTTGGCAAGCTTGATGTAGAAAAGCAGGAACCGGCTTCCGATGATACCCACTCCCAAAGCGAGCAAGGCTGGCACAAGCATCTCTTCGGCAAAGTCCTGATTGCTTATGGAAACAAATTCTGCTGCCGCCATCAATATCAGTCCCACAATTACCTGACTCTTCAAATCGGCATCTGCAAAAACGAATTTCTCTGCCACCAATGCCAGAAACAGTCCGCAAAAGAACATCGCATAGACGGTGAGAGAATGAGGCAACGACAGATAGAAGCCGGGTATCACCATGATGCATACGATATTGATAAACAGCGGAAATCCCTGAGGCAGGAAGAAGCGGTCACTACTGATGAGTGACACGTTTTCCGACGGAGCCTTGAATGGGAACTTCACTCTGGAAACCAGCACCAAGGCTACCAATGCCAATACTGAGGCTACCGGAAAAACGATTTTCATACTGAAGACGTTATAGACCAGTATCGACAGCAATGGACCTACCGCAATGGAAAAGCGAGCAAACCAGGAGGTGATATAATTCGCCTCCGTACGCTGGAAAGATTCGCAGGTATCGATAATCAGGGTACTCGCCAGCGCCATCTCTGCCAAGCCCAGGAAAGCGCCCTGAATCAGACGCATCGCCACCAGTATCTCGAAGCCCACCTTGATGTTCCAGAAGGTTTCCAGATAATAAAGAACGACGAGACTGACAGCCACACCCAGAATGGAAATCTGGCATACCCGATTGCGACGATAGCGCTGCACCAGATAGGAGCAGAAACCACCCAGCAGAAAGATGCCCAAGCCATAGGCAGCATAAACCACACCAATCTGAGTAACGGAATATCCCTCCTTAACCATAAAATAAGGTATGCTCAGGAGAAGCATGTAGATGCTCGTCATCAGGAAGAGATTGGCGAAGCAGAGGCGCCAGAAGTCGCGATGCCATAAATTAATATGTATCGGCGTATTTTGCGTATCCATCTTAGTAGCTCTCTTCTGCGCTTGGATATTCCACGCTCTTCACGGCGTCGATATAAGCCTTTACTCCCTTCTGCATCTCCTCGCCTACCTGGGCGAAATGACGCAGGAATTTTGGCTTGAAGCCCTGGGTCATACCGAGCGCATCGGCATAAACCAACACCTGTCCATCGCAACCATTACCTGCTCCAATACCGATAGTTACAGCGTTTACCTGACGTGAAACTTCAGCCGCCAGTTTGGCAGGAACCTTCTCCAGAACAATGGCAAAGCAGCCAGCCTTATCCAGGGCTTTGGCATCGCTGATCAGCTTCTCAGCCTCAGCATCTTCCTTGGCACGGATGCCGTAACCGCCAAACTTATTCACGCTCTGAGGAGTAAGTCCGAGATGGCCGCAAACCGGAATACCGGCATTGATGAGTGCCTGAACAGTATCCAGGATTTCCACGCCACCTTCCAGCTTCAGCGCATCCACGCCCGTCTCCTTCATCATTCGGCAGGCATTGCGCAAGGCATCCTCCTTGCAAACCTGATAGCTGCCGAAAGGCATATCACAGAGCACGAGTGCATGATTGCAGGCGCGGGCCACGCTGCGTGCGTGGTAAATCATCTGATCTACGGTGATAGGCAATGTATCAGCATTTCCAGCCATCACATTGCTAGCCGAATCACCTATCAGGATGGTATCGATGCCAGCTGCATCGATGATGCCTGCGGTAGTGAAATCGTAGGCAGTAAGCATCGTAACCTTTTCACCTGCCGCCTTCATTTCGGCGTAGGTCTTGGTTGTGATTTTCTTTTTGTCTGTAGATAAATATCCCATATAATTGTGTTTACTTAAAAGTTTCTACAATCTTCTCCAGGTCATCGTATCCGAATCCATTATAATCGGCTATCACATAGTCGCTGTATGGCTGGATGCTCTCTGCAGAATTGGTAGTAGCGAGTCCGAGGGTAAATGCACCCGAAGCTCTCACTGCCTTCAGTCCGTTGAAGCTGTCCTCCAGACCTACGCATTCCTCCGGCTTTGCTCCGAAACAGGCAGCACCCTTGAGATAACAGTCTGGATCCGGCTTGCTCTTGACAAAATCTTCGCTGGTGAGCACGCGGTCAAAATTGGTCTTGAACTCAGGATGATGCTTATACACCTGCTCCATCTTCTGCAGATTGCTGCTCGTCACCACAGCGCACTTCACACCATGCGCCTTTACATCTTTCAGGAAAGTTTCGAATCCGGGAATGTAAGGAAACGACATATTCAGCTCGAACTCATCGAGCCGGTCTGTTATCTTAGCCTGTTCCGACTTGTAATCGGTGTATCCATCAATATGAGCGAATGTGGCATCATCAGAGAAGTACTTGTCGTAGATCTGAACCAGCGTCTGTCCCTTGATGCGAAGCGCAAAGTCAGGCATCTCCGGATGATACTCCCTGCCTATCATTCCCCAGAACACGGAATACTGGCTTTCGGTATCGAAAACCACGCCGTCTAAGTCGAATAATGCTGCTTTTATCATTACTTTTTATATTAAATAAATACTATCTAACATCTTTTTCGGGTGCAAAGGTACACATTTTTTTGCTAACAAGCCCCGAAATAACTACTAAATATACAAAAAAAGCTAATTTTATTTTGTTTTATCTACAATTTGCACTACCTTTGCATCGGTTTATATACATTAATAAATATAGTATATACATTAACTATTATAGATAGAAAGAAACAAAAACAAGATAGAATGAATATCATAGAGAAATATTTCCCTCACCTCACCGACGAGCAGAAGAAGCAGTTCGCTGCCCTCGACGGTCTGTATCGCGATTGGAATGCCAAGATCAATGTCATCAGCCGCAAGGATATCGACAACCTCTACGAGCACCATGTGCTCCACTCTCTGGCTATTGCCAAGGCGATCAACTTCCGCCCGGGTTCAGAGATTCTCGACTTCGGATGCGGTGGTGGTTTCCCGGGCATCCCGCTCGCCATCCTCTTCCCTGAGTGCAAGTTCAAACTCATCGACGGCACCGGCAAGAAGATTAAGGTGTGCAATGAGGTGGCTGGCGCTATCGGACTCAAGAACCTGGTGGCCGAACACCTGCGCGGCGAGGACGAGAAAGGCAAGTACGACTTCGTGGTAAGCCGTGCCGTGATGCAGTTGCCCGACCTGATGAAGATCATCAAGAAGAACTTCAAGAAGGCTGGTCAGAATGCCCTGCCTAACGGTTTGCTCTGCCTCAAGGGCGGCAATCTGAAGGAGGAGCTCAAGCAGTATTATAAGATTTCAGAAATCACCCCGCTCAGCACCTTCTTCGATGAGGAGTGGTTCAGCCAGGACAAGCAGCTGGTTTATGTTCCTGCTTAAATTAAAGAAAAAAGTAAAATGCTACATATCGAAAGATTCCAAGTCAACATGTTGCAGGAAAACTGCTACGTGGTCAGCGATGACACCCTCGAGTGCGTCATCATAGATTGCGGCGCCTTCTATCCTGAAGAGCGCAAGGCGATCACCGAGTATATCAGAAAGAACAATCTGAAGCCAGTTCATCTCCTCGTTACCCATGGTCATCTCGACCATAATTTCGGCAACGATACCATCTACCAGGAGTTCGGACTGAAGCCGGAAGTGGCACAGGGCGATGAGAAGCTGATGAAGGGTCTGGCTCATCAGGCAGAGACATTCTACCAGATGCAGCTCGACACCCAGTTCCCTCCTATCGGTCATTTCTTTGAGGAAGATGAGGTAATCAAGTTCGGCAATCACGAATTCACCATCATCGAGACTCCAGGCCACAGCAACGGCTCCGTATGCTTCTATTGCGAGGCAGAGCACGTACTCTTCTCGGGCGACACCCTCTTCAAGAGCTCCATCGGCAGAACCGATTTCCCTGGCGGCAGCATGTTCCGCATCATCAACAGCCTGCGCCATCTCGGCATGTTGCCGGATGAAATACAGGTGTTGCCAGGCCACGGAGAGGCTACCAGCATCGGCGAGGAATTGGCTCATAATCCATATATGGACCGATAGATTCAGAAGATACAGCATTCAGATGATTCAGAAGAAATCGAACACAGAGAAAATCATCCTGGGCATTGACCCCGGCACCAACGTGATGGGCTATGGCGTGATACGCGTCATCGGCAACAAGGCAGAACTGGTGGTAATGGGCGTCATCGACATGCGCAAGGAGAAAGATCCCTACTTGCGACTCGGCAGGATTTTCGAGCGGGTGACTGGCATCATCGACTCCTATCTGCCCGACGAGATGGCGATAGAAGCTCCCTTCTTCGGCAAGAATGTGCAGTCGATGCTCAAGCTCGGCAGGGCACAGGGAGTGGCTATCGCTGCCGCCATCCACCACGACGTACCCATCCACGAGTACGCTCCGCTGAAAATCAAGATGGCGATTACCGGACAAGGTCAGGCTTCCAAGGAGCAGGTGGCGGCGATGCTGCAGCGTATGCTCAACATCCGGGAAGACGAGATGCCGAAATACATGGATGCCACCGATGCCCTGGGCGCTGCCTACTGCCATTTCCTGCAGATGGGCAGACCCGAAACGGGCGACAAGCACTATAACAGCTGGAAGGATTTTGCTACCAAGAACGCCAGCCGCATAGAGAAAGGAACAGGCATGACAGGCCCGCAGGCAAAGCTCCTGGCGGCTATCAACCGTACCACGCACAAGTAGCCAGCCCGGAAATATCATCCTGTTATCACGCAATCATATAAAAAAATAAGAGAGATGCAAAAGATTATCAGTATTCAGAATGGCGTAACCCGTATGCCGGAATGGCGTATGGCTGAGCCAGTTAACTTCGAGGCATGCGACGGCGAGCATATCGCTATCGTAGGTCCCAATGGTGGAGGTAAGTCGATGTTCGTGGACATCCTTGTGGGCAGACACCCGCTGTTGATGCACGATCCTGATTACGACTTTTCTCCTAGTACAAAATCCCTGGTGAGCGACAATATCAAGTATATCACCTTCCGTGACACCTACGGAGGCGACAACGACCGCACCTACTTCCTGCAGCAGCGCTGGAACCAGCTGGAAATAGATGAGAACACGCCTATCGTCAAGGATAAGCTGGAAGAGGCTTATCAGATGGCTGGCGAAGATACGCCGGAGCGCAGACAGTTGCAGGAACACATCTACGAGCTGTTCCACATGCACCACCTGCTCGACAAATACACCATCCTGCTGAGCAGTGGAGAGCTCCGCAAGTTCAAGCTTGCCTCTACCCTCTTCTCAGAGCCTCGCGTGCTGATCATGGACAACCCGTTCATCGGTCTGGATGCCGACACCCGCGACCAGCTCAAGGAGCTTCTCAAGTCACTCACCACCGAGCATCATCTGCAGATCATCCTCGTATTGAGCAAGAGCGATGACATCCCAGACTTCATCACCCACGTGGTAGAAGTGAAGGATATGAAGGTATATCCTAAGCTTACCAAGGAAGAATATCTGGCACAGCGCAACCCCATCCCTGCCCACGTATTATGCGAAGAATTAGAACAAGCCATCATCAACCTGCCATATAGCGACCGGGAATATCACAGTCAGGAAGTGGTGAAGATGAACAAGGTTCGCATCCAGTATGGCGAGTGCATCATCCTCAACGACCTCGACTGGACGGTAAACAATGGCGAGCGCTGGGCGCTGAGCGGACAGAATGGTGCCGGCAAGAGTACCCTGCTCAGCCTGGTATGTGCCGACAATCCGCAGAGCTACGCCTGCGACATTGCCCTCTTCGGCAATCCTCGTGGCAGCGGCGAGAGCATCTGGGATATCAAGAAGCATATCGGCTATGTATCTCCAGAGCTTCACCGTTCCTACCAGCGGGATATGCCAGCCATCCGCATCGTGGCGAGCGGCCTTACCGATTCTGTGGGTCTCTATGTAAAGCCAAAGGAAGAGGATATGGACCAGTGCCGTTTCTGGATGAAGGTATTCGGTCTGGAGGGTTTGGAAGATCGTGGTTTCCTGAAGCTGTCAAGTGGCGAGCAGCGCCTGGTTCTTCTGGCACGTGCCTTCGTGAAGGATCCTGAGCTTCTCATCCTCGACGAGCCTCTTCATGGTCTTGACAACAGAAACCGCCGTCTGGTAAAGGATATCATCGAGGCATTCTGCAAGCGAAAGAACAAGACGATGATCATGGTTACTCACTATAAGGAAGAGCTCCCTGCCTGCATCGACCACAGCATCTTCCTGAAGAGACATACGAAATAGATATCCGTGTAAACAATATTCAAGGAAGAGAGAATCAGACGAAAACGCCTGGAAAATGGGAGAAAAAGAGATTGAGAATTTTCCCTTAAGGATTTTTATTTTTTTCCTTAAGGGAAAATATTTTTTTCCTTAAGGAAAACGACAGCTTCTCTTAAGAGTTTTTTCCGCAACGTTTAATCTGTAAAGTTATTTATCACCGCCAGTGCAGCAGACATCCTTTCGTGCAGCTGTCTTGGTTTTGTCGAGGTTAGCATAGTCTATCTATTGCAAAATACTCAATTAGTTTGTATTTTGCATAAATTTTTGAGAATATTATTCCTTTTTCTAAAATTATTATTGTACTTTTGCAAGCGTATTTACTTATTTTATAATAATGTATGGCAAAGAATGATGGACGATATATTGAAACAGATAAACGCTGG
>ULSN01044453.1_pt1 | contig 29274 bp, 19 predicted proteins | sample 1956771 | NCBI WGS metagenome assembly ULSN01 (sample SAMEA4835709, study PRJEB28245) | human gut metagenome | biome: gut microbiome; material: fecal sample | place: Denmark | collected 2008
GTATCGGTTCGCTCACCACCTATACGGTCATTGCCAACATTTTTACGATGGTCATCATCCCGAGTCTTTTTCCGATGGTAGAGAAGGGGGCAGATGTTTCGTTCCTCATGATGAGTGCGATGGTGTTCCGCAATGTCACTACCGTGCTGGTAGTTCCTCTGCTGCTTGCCTTGCTGAGCCGCAGATTTCTGCCTAAATGGGTGGATAAAGTGAAGAGTGTAAAGGATTTGGGTTTTTATATGTGGTGTTTCAATCTCACGATACTGATGGGCGAAACGGTTCGCAACATACTCCATGCTGAGGTATCGGGCGTTACGATGCTTCTGCTGCTCTTTGTTCCGCTGCTGGTATGTCTCATCCAGTTTGCCATCGGCAAGGCGGTAGGCAGGCATTTCGGTGCGAGCATCAGTGCCGGTCAGGCGTTGGGACAGAAGAATACGATAGTGGGCATCTGGCTCACCCTCACCTTTCTGAATCCGCTTGCCGCCGTAGCACCGGGCGCCTATGTAGTATGGCAGAATCTGGTGAATGGTTGGCAACTTTGGTATAAAGAAAAATATGGCAAGCTTAAGTGGTAAGCTTGCCATATTTTTTTGTTTCTAATCCTGAGTAGGGTAGATGAGGTTTTCTTCCTTGATGCAGCAGAGCACCTCATTCAGATACTTTCTGGCTTCATATTTCGCCATAGGCAGGTCGTGGAGCAGATAGTTGCCGCAGTCCTTTGCCGCCTGTCCCGGAATCTCGCCCTCGAAATCGGCGATAAACTGGAAGGTACGCTTCATCAGTTCCACGATGTCCTTGCTCTCCAGGTCGCCCTTGATAAGGAGATAGTTGCCCGTGAGGCATCCCATCGGTCCCCAGTAGATGATGCGGTCTTTCCACTCCTCGTCGTTGCGCAGATAGGTGGCAGCCAGATGCTCAATGGTATGGATGGCGCCATTGTGCAGACAAGGCTCCTGGTTAGGCACCTTCATGCGGATATCGAATGTTGTGATGACTTCTCCGCCTACTTCGTCCTTACGGCTCACGTAGATGCCGCGGAGCAGCTTATTGTGATTGATTGTAAAACTTGGAATCTTATTCATAGTTTATAATTTATAATTTACAGTTTACAGACTTTCGAGGAAAGCCTTGGTAACATTGAAAGAGCCTTCAGCCATTTTAGCCCAGAAGTCGAAATACTGCTGTGCCTTGGTATCTTTCAGCGGTACATCGCTGATGATGCGGAAGGAGATGAAAGGCGTCTTGTAGATGTGGCAGGTCTGGGCGATAGAGCTGCTCTCCATATCCACCGCCATCGCCTGAGGGAAGTGTTCCAGGATAGAACGCATCTTCTCCTTGCTGTCTACAAACCATTCGCCGCTCACAATCTGTCCGGCGTGGATCTTCGGGTGCCTATTGTCCGGCAGGTTGTTGATGGCGAGTGCCTTCTCTACATATTCCTTAGGTGTTTTGAAGGAAGCAGGCATGCCCAGAATCTGGCCGAATTCGCATTCCTCACCGCAGTAGGCATCGTGGTAAACGCAGTTGGTAGCCACCACCACCTCAGTCACGTTGAGGTTGATATCAGCGCCTCCAGCCACGCCTGAAGAGATGACGAGGTCAGGGTGATAGTTGTCAATCATTTCCACGGCACCGATGGTGCTGTTCACCTTTCCGATGCCGCATTGTTGCATCACTACCTCGTTATTGCCTATCTTTCCGATAACGAAGTCTTTATAATTTTTTCTCTCAACCTGCGATTCGGTCAATAATGTTTTGAGTTGCGCGAACTCTTTGTCCATCGCAACGATAATTCCTATTTTCATATTGTATACTAACTTTTGGGTGCAAAGTTACTAAAAATATTGCAGAGAGTAGCAAAGTTTAAGGAGTTTTTAAGGAAAAAGGCTTTTAAAGATAAAAAAGTAAAAAGGGGCTTTTAAAGGTAAAAAAGTAAAAAGGTAAAAAGAGCCTTAACCCTTTAGCGCCCCCGTCCCCAGCGATTCCATCGCTGATCCCCCATAAAGTTTTAAAAGCCCCTGATGTTTCTTTCATCAGGGGCTTTTTGTTGCGTATTTTGATGGGTTAATATGACATATTCATATCTTCTGTGATGCAGATATAGAAATCTGCCAGTCCCAGATAATCTTCATCTATTTTGTCAATCTCTTCCTGACGCACTGCTCTGATGGTGCTGACGGTAGTCTTAGGACGATATTCCTTGAGATAAGGGATGATGCCGTTGTTAGCGTCAGAATGGTAGGTGCCGTTGAAGTGGATCATCTGCTCGCCCTTCTTCAGGTTCTGGGCGATAAACCAGCCCATCGTGGCATCCTTGATAGCCTGAGCCTGTGCCATCAGTTCTGGCTTAGAATCCTTAGCCTTACCCATCAGTCCCATCAGAGCAAACCCCGACTGGGCGTTCTCATTCTCCACATATTTGATAGGCAACTTCGGGAGATAGCGCTTGGCTTCGGCTGAGAGTGAATCGAGATAGGCGAGACCTTTCTCCTTTACCACACTGGCGTAGCGGCGAGGCACGTTGGTTGCTATCAGCGGGAGATGATGACGCTTGGAATAATAAACCAATGGCTCATAGTCGGTACTGTAGTTAGGCCAGAGACGGCATTCTTCTTCGAAGCGGTCGGATGAGATTACGCTGCCGGTATATTCGTCGATGATGAGCTGGTTGTCAGCTTCGAGCATCTCCATACCTACCTTCAGCTTACTGTTGTTCTCTGCCAGCGACTCCAATACCTTCAGCTCCATCCAGTGGCTGATGACGCAATTGTGGATTTCGCCGAAGAACACCACATCGCTGCCGGCTACGCTCTTGATCATCTTCTCGTAACTAACTTCCTTGCCTTTTGCATCGAAAATACGGTATATCTCAGGTGTCTTCTGTGCATAGGCAGTCATGCTCACCATGAGCATGACCATCCATAATATCTTCTTCATATCTTTTCTTCTTTGGGTTGTTTAAAGTTTAAAATGGGTTGCCCTTATAGAGCAGAGCTACGCGCTCAGGACGCACATACTCTTCGAATCCCTTGCGGATATCCTCGGTAGTGATGCTCTTCAGGCAGTTGCTGTAGTTATCGAAATCTTCCAGACTCTCACCGTTCTGCAAGAGCGTGGTGAGGATGTTCTTCCATTCTGCCGGTGCGTCATCAGAGAGCGACTTGCGCTTGGTAACGAGGAACGACATCTTCAGTTTGTTGAGTTCTCCCTCACTGATTCTGCTGGTCTGCAGCTCTTTGATGATTCCGTCCAGTGCCTGGATAGCCTTGTCGCGGTTTTCGTTCTTCAGCGCAATCTCCAGCCAGAAGTTGTATTTAGCCTGAGGCACTCCGGCATAGTAGAGGTCGGCGTATGGAGAATAAACAATGTTCATCTTCTCGCGCAGGATGCTCAGCAGGCGGTTCTGCATAACATCACGCATCAGTTTCAGCATGAGCGACTGGCGGAGTCCTGGCTTGTAGTTGCCCGAATAGATGTAGTTCAGCACAGTCTGCGTTTCCACATCGTTTTCGAAAGCCTCTTTGTAAGGACTCTTCGGCATGTTGCTTGGTTTGTCCTCGAAACGGGTCATGCGGGCTGATGGCTTGAGGCGTGCAAAGGTGTTGACGATGGTGCCCAGAACCTGCTCTTCGTTGAGGTTGCCGGTAACGATCAGCGTGGTTTGCTGAGGGTTGGCAAAGAGCGATGTATAATAGTTGGTCATGGAATCCAGATTGAGTCTGTTGAGGTCTTCCTTCTGGATTTTGACACCACTGTTTGCCGGCATGTTGCACACCAGCGAATCCACTCTTCTGGAGAGCATGCGGTTGATGTCGCGCTTGAGCAGACGTTCGAGCAGGGTTTCCTTGCCGAATTTTTCGATTTCCGCATCGCGTACTTCCTTGAAATCTTCGTATGACTTGCCTGGAGCCGTAATCTTCTCGTAAACCAGGTTCATCAGTTCCTGTGCCTTGTCGGTTGGGGCTGAGGCGAGTACCTGGTGCCAGTAGTCGGCGATGCCTACGCTCATGGAGAGTCCTTCTGCCTGCATCACTTCGGTCAGCTGGTCGGTATTGATATGTGCCAGACCGCCCATGTCTACATAGCTTACTGCGTCTTTGAGCAGCGGATATTCCTGCTTGCTGAGGTCGCCCACGCCTCCACGTCCGTGCATGGCGATATAGATGGTGCTGTCCTTGTCGGTAGTAGGTCGCATCACCAGTCTCAGTCCGTTGGCGAGCTGATATTCCGATACTCCGATATCCTCGTATCTGCGCTTGCTTACTATAGATGCGCTGGCATCCGGGTGGGTGGCAGACAGACAGGCTGGCATATCAACGTGCAGCTTTTCCTCTACTTCCTTGCGCTGGTAGGTATAAGCCGGCATGCGGGTCTTCAGTCCCTGCTGCCAGAGCTGTTGCAACTCGCTTTCGGTGAAGGATTCTGTCTTTCCGGCGTTGTTCTGGTAGGCTACGAGGAGCGATTGCTTACCCTCGTTCAGAATGGTCTTGAAGAGTTTCTGGAGCTGGCTGCTGCTGGTGTTGCTTACCAGGAGTTTTACCTTTTCCATATCCTCGTCCCATGCCACATAGCGGTCGCCTGAGATGATGTAATCAACGAAGTCATCACACCATTTACCCGACTGGAATCCAACGGTATCCGCTTTCATCCTGTTCACCTTTTCGGTAACATAGTCAGCGAGTTCCTCTTTTCCGAATCCTTTTTTCGTGATATCAGCGAAGGCACCGAGCACCTGTGTCATCTTCTCCTTGAGTTCCTGCTTACCCTTGCCTTCTACAGAGAAAGAGAAGTGGTTCTGGGTAGTGAGATACCAGGCATCGCTGATGTCGCATCTGATGCCCCGTGCTGCCAGTCGCTTGCTGATAGCCGAGATAAGCAGTCGGTACTGCTCTTTCAGGGCGGTAGAAGCGATGGTGTTGCCTACCACACCCTCGTGAGGGATGATGAACTCCAGTTTGGAACTGGTGCCTACGGTATCTTTCACCTCGTGCAGGGTGATACCTTTCTTATAGGTAAGCGGATATTTGCCGAGCGGTGCAGGCTGGCCCTTGGCTATCGAACTGAAGGTAGCCTGGATGCGCTTCTGCATGTCCTGGGCATCCATATTGCCTACCACTACGAGACAGGCATTCTGAGGCAGATACCACTGGTGATAATAGTTGAGCAACTGGTTGCGCGAGATGGTTTCGATATCCTGCTCTGTGCCCAGCGGCATGCGCAGGATGTATCTTCCGTCGCCAATTTTCAGGTTGTAGAAGTCATCGCCCGTGCTGTAGCCGCGCAGTTCTTCCTTGATGACGCCACGTTCCTGCTCTACGAGCTGAGGTTCGAAAGAAACCCCGTCGAGGATGTCGCGTACGGCAAGAAGGGTGCTGTCCATCACCTGTGTTCCGAAGTCGGCAACCGGCAGTGAGAGCCAGTAGATGGTACGGTCGAAGCCGGTGAAGGCATTGATGTCGCGACCGTATTTCATACCGAGCCGTTCGAAATAATCTACCCATGCATCCTGTGGGAAGTGCTTGGTGCCCGAGAAAGACATGTGCTCCAGGAAGTGGGCGCCACCTTTCTGCTGGTCGTTCTCCTGCAGTGAACCTACCTTCATCACCAGTCGCATCTCTATGCCATGGCGAGGCAGTGCATTAGGCATAATGATATAGTGGAGTCCGTTATCAAGGTAGCCTTCCACGGTTCCCCGTGGAAGGTTTATTTTAGAATCTTTGTTCGCTCCTGCCTGCAGACTGAAAGCTGCAAGCAGGATAAATAGGAATAATTGTTTCGTTATTTTATACATAATGTCGGCATTAGATGGTGAAATGCTTGTTAATTACCAAATGTATAGGTTGCTTCAACTCGCTGGCATCCGTATGTGTTATCAAGATACCAAGGGAAGGCGAAGGTCATCTTGCCGCTGGTGAAGTCGATTTTGCCTGTTGGAGCAACGTAGATGGTTGTATAATCTGTTTTTTCTCCGTCAGTTACGATATCGGTATTGTCGAAGAAAGAATAAGGATTCAGCGAACCGCCACCATTAATGATGTCCTGTACGGAAACTTCTGTCTTGGTATCTCCATCGTCTACGACAAACGATTTGTTTGCATCAGCCATAGCCTTGAGGCGGTCCCATGCAGAGAAGGTATAGTCGAATGGAACGGTTGTAATCTCTTCCTCCAATACATTAACCTTGCTGCCTGTAAACTTAAGGCTCATATTTGGGTTTACCTCGATGCCATCCAGTGTCATGGTGAAGGTTTCCTTATTGTAATCGTAGTTGATGTGCTTCATAACAGCCTTACCGTATGGCATCTGTGTCCAGTTTTCTGTATCTTCTACGGTTCTCTTTCTCAGCATTTCATAGTTGAACGCAGCCATACCCATTGCGTTAGAAACCATCTTCAAGACAGGCTTGTCGGCTGTAGCCTTCTCGCTCAGTGTGATGATGGTAACGCCGCTGAATGAACGGGTATCCTTGTTGTCGTTGATATCATTCTTGTCATCGTCATTGAAGGTAACCTTGGTATCTACCTTTACCTTACCGAGAATCTTGGTCAGGTCGATGTTGAGGTTCTGCTTGTAGCCCTCAATGAGTTTCTGCTGCTCTGCCGTGAGGACAGGGATGTCGGAGTCTGGCTTGATGGTCAGGGTTACGGCTTTTCCGTCTGTCTTCATGTTGGCATCAGAGAAAGTTGCCTTTACGGTCAGTACGCGGTCTGATTTGAGCAGACTCTTCTTGTTCGACTTTATGGTGAAGGATGCTGTCTTGGCACCAGCCTTCAGTGAGATGGTAGAAGGATTGAGTGTAGCCACATTATCATCATTTCCTTCGAGCGAAAGACTGATGGTAGCATCTGATGTCAGGGTGTTACCGATGAGGATGTTGAATTTTACCTCATCGTCATCATCCTCGTTGATGATATTGTTTCCTTCTGCAGAAATCGATACATAGTTGGTCATCTGCTTGTCGTCATCATTGTCACTGCTGCTGCATGCGCTGAAACCTGTCAGCATCGCGAGCATACACATAAGCATAAATGTAATTTTCTTCATCGTTCTCTTTATTTTAAGTGTTAATATTATCTGTTAATTGGCCACTTGTCGTTTTGGGTCACATTATTGTTATATTTATATTCTGAAGCCGGGATAGGGAAGTTCCAGCGGTAATCGTTGTTGCTGACTTTCGCTGTGGCTGCTCCGCCCCATGCCGACAGACGGTTCAAGTCTGCGTGGGTTCGCTTCAGGTCGAAGTAATTGCTGCCTTCGCCAACGAATTCCTTGTACTTCTCTGCCAGGATAGCCTGAACCAGCGCATCGCCCGTCACGCTTTCTGCGATAGGATCGGCAGAAACCAGCTGCAGGTAATGGTTGATGCGCTCGCGTGCCATCTGTTCGTTGTTATCGCGTGCATAGGCTTCGGCAGCGATGAAGTAGGCACCGGCGTAGCGCATGCGGTTGATGTAGTTAGGCTGGGTGCCCTGCTTGTTCATCATGTTGTACTTGCCCATCAGGTTGCGCGTCTTGCCGTTCTGGTCTTTCGGATAGAGCGTATATTTCGCGCGTACATCCTCATCCGTAAAGGTGAAAGCCGGATTGACGGCATAATAGTCGCCTTCAGAGCTGTCGTATTCGATGGCGATATAATAGCTGTTCTGGGTGTTGAAGGCAAAGATTCTACCGCCATAGCTCTCGGTGCGCCAGAGTCGGGAGTAGCTTTCGCCGCCTATCTGGCTGTCGTCGCCCTGTTCTATCACATCGTCGGCATATTCGGCTGCTTTCTTGTAATCGCCCATATAGAGTGCGGTTTCGGCAAGCAGATAAACGGCTGCGGTCTGCGATAGCCATCCGTTCTTTGAGGGATGTTTTCTCGCTTCTGATGCCTCTGTTATCAGACTGTTGATCATGCCGATGCAGGTTTTCTTGCTGCTGCGGCCATTGGTTTCGAAACCGAACATGTTCTTGATGATGATGCCGTCGGCATCCGGATTCTCATCGTATGGAGTGGCATAGATGCGCAGCAGGTCGAAATAGCACATTGCCTTCAGCAGCTGTGCCTCTGCCTTGATAGCCTGCTTCTCCTGCAAATCGGCTGAGGTCTCGGTCGTAATCTTGTCGATGCGCTCCAGGAGTACATCGCAGTTGGAGATACAGGTGTAATACGCTGGCCATACGGTTGACGAGAGGTTGCTGATGTTCTTGTCCTGCCAGTTGTATAGGTTCTGGGTTTCGACATCCTTTCCTGATAGGTTGGTAGGGCAGAAGTCGTTGCCCAGGAGCGAAAACTCATACTCCTGATGTGGATAGCTCAGATAGCAGGAGGTGAGCAGAGAGCGCCCCGTGTTGACATCGGTGATGGCATCGGGGTCTGAAAACTGGTCTGGTGGTGGCACATTGAGCGAGCAGGCTGCCAGAAGCAGGGTGCTGCCCGTGATGAGAAGTGCCTTCTTGATGATATTCTTGATATTCTTCATCTTTTATGTCTCCTAGAATGTAAGATTCAAATTGAATGTATAAATTGGCTGTGTGGTGCCGGCAAGGGTTCCGCTCTCTGGGTCGCTCTCTTTGTAAGAGGTCCACGTGAAGAGGTTGGATGCCTGGAAGCCAACGGTGGCATACTGCATGAATGGCAGTATCTTGTGTAGGGTGGCAGACGGCAGGCGGTAGCGCATGCTCACCATTGAGAGGCGCAGGTAGTCGCTCTTGCCCACGGTGCGTGAGTTTGGATAGAGCGCTATGTTGTCTTCTGCGGTGGATGAGGTGTAGAACGGTGTCCAGTAGGTCTTGTTCTCATCGCCCTGCTTGAACCACATCTTGTCGGTCTGCCCGGATACGGCATTCTTGTTTACATTGTCCTTGTCTCTCACATACGAGTAGTTGAAACGCTGGATTCCGCCATGAACGTAGTAGAAGTCCATATCGAAGTCGAACGACTTGTATGAGAAGCTCAGGTTGAAGGTGCCTGAATAAGGTGGTGTGAGGTGGCCTAATGCCACGACATCGTCCTTGGTCAGCGCCTCGGTAGCCTGTTTCTCTGTGCCGTCTGGCAACAGGAATACCGGATAGCCGGTGAGCGGATTGATACCCAGTGATGTAGGTCCGTAGAGCATATCGTATGATTTGCCCACCTCATAGTCTGGAACCAGTGCATCTTCGGAGGTGTAAATCTTGTCGGCATAATACAGGTCGAGCACCTTGTTGTCGTTGTAGGCCAGGTTGGCACCGATGCTGAATCGGCAATCGTAGGTATCGATGATCTTGGCACTCAGTCCCAGCTCTATACCTCTGTTCTCCAGTACACCGATGTTGCGCTTTAGCGTAGAATAGCCCACTGATGTAGGGATTGGCACATCGAGCAGTGCCTGTTCGGTACGGCGGTTGTAATAGTTTACATCCAGCGTAATGCGGTTGAAAAGGTCCATGCTCATACCCAGGTCTACCGACTTGTTCTGCTCTGGTTTCAGGTCCTTATTATATAAGGAGATGAGTTCCAGTACGCGCTGGTCTTCGTAGGTGTTGGTGGAGTAGGAGAAGGTTCCTGTTGTGGTAGAAACCGAAACGCCGTTCAGATTGGCTGTGATACCATACGAGCCCTTGAAGTTGAGGCGCGAAATCACCTTGTTGTCCTTCAGAAAGGCATAGTTGGAAGGTGTCCATCCCAGACCTACCGCCCACGCCGTGTTCCATCGCTTGTCTGATGGCAGAACCGAAGAGGCATCTGCCTTGTAGGTAGCATAGAGATCGTAGGTGCTCAGCAGACTGTAGCCCAGCACGCCACCGATACCCAACTGGCGGTTCTTGTCTCTAGGAGCGCTCATCTTCACTCGGCGTGAGCCGGTGAGCGACTGGTTGATGGCTGCCGCTGAGTTCAGGGTTCCTACGCCATAACCGGTAGTGCTGAGATTATCGATGTTGGTATCATAATAGTCCATGTTGGCACTGAAGGTGAGGTCGTGAATCTCGTTGAACGTACGGGTATAGGTAGCACGCACGTTGGCAGAGATATTGGTGGTGGTATTCTTGGATTTCGAATAGATACCGCGCGCCACTTCTGGCACACCGCTATGGGTCTCAGAGTAGGCTGTAGAAGGTGTAAACTGGTGTGACTCATCCAGTACGAAGTCGATGCCGGCAACGGCTGCAACATCCAGTCCCGGAAGCAGGTTCAGGGTGATGTTACCGTTCACGCCAAACTCCTTGTCGGTAGATTCGGCGCTGTACTGGTTCATCAGGTCCTTGTAAGTCTGTCCCGGATACGACCAGAGTTTGCCTGTCTTCTGCTCGTAAGGGTTCAGTTCGTAAATCAGCGAAGAAGGGTCGCTTGAGGTTCCGTTAGGCGTATTAGTCTTCGAATAAGAGCCCGTAACGCCCAGCATGGCATAACCAATCTTTCCCAGTTTCTGGTCTACATTCAGTCGGATGCCCATACGCTGCTTGTCATTTCCCTCGATACGGCCGCCCTGATAGGAATAGTTGGCTGAGAGGAAATAGGTGGTGCGCTCATTACCGCCTCGCAGACTCAGGTTATGGCGCTGGTAGAAGCTGTTGCGCAGAAGTTCGTTGAACCAGTCGGTATTGATGTTGCGCAATGAATCGAGCTTGTTCTGACCATCGGCAATCATGCTTGCCAGATTCGGATTGTTGGCAAAGTACTTGCGGTAGTAATCCTCGCTGTATCTGTAGCCCGGAGTCTCCACGTTACCGATGAGTCTCTCCAGTTCCAGTTTCTCGGCAGAACTCATCATCTTGAGTCCTCTTCTGCCTCGTGTGGTAACACCCATATTGGTGCTGTAGTTGATGAGTGGAGCACCCGAATGGCCACGCTGTGATGTGATTTCTATCACACCGTTAGCCGCCTTCACACCATACAGTGCACAGGCTGTAGCATCCTTGAGCACCTTCATGCCCTTGATGTCAGATGGGTTCAGGTTATAGAATGTCTCGGCAGAGATAATCTGACCGTCCATCACATACAGCGGTTCGTTGGTTGCATTGCCCTGTCGGAGCGAAGAGTTTCCTCGCAGACGGATCTTCGGAGCAGAACCCAGATCGCCTGTATTGGTAACGACAAGACCCGGTACGGCACCCTGCAGCGCCAGTGCCATGTCAATCATCGGCTTAGCCTCTACGCGCTTCATATCCACGTTTTCAACCACGCCCGATTTGGCACGCAGGTCGATAGCGTTGATGTTGCTGCGCGCCACTACCACCACCTCGCCTACCGAGGTAGCAGAAGGTTCGAGCATCGGACTGATAGCCGACTGACCTTTATAGACAACTCGCTTGGTTTTAAAGCCGAGCATCGAAAATTTTACGTTAGCACCTCGCTTGATAGGCTGGCTGAAGGAATAACGGCCTTCATCATCCGTAACGGTTACGATTTGTGTTCCCTCCACTTTTACGGTAACTCCCGGCAGCGGATTCTTATCTTGGTCGTAAACGTATCCTATCAAACTTTCGTTTTGTGGTAAGATAACCTCTCGCGCTATCTTAGGGTTGTTCACAGCAGCCATGAGATTAGCCGACACCGAGCACAAAGCTAAGGCAGCCAATCCTATAGTAACGCTATGATTTACTTTTCTCGTCATAAGAAAATTCTCTCTCTGTCTTTCCATGAAACTCAATTTAGTAATAATACGGAATGTTTCTTTCGGTGGGCAAAGATACAATATTTTTTTTAATTAAACATTTTTTTTGTACCTTTTCTGTCGAATATAGGATAAAATACCTACTTTTTAGTATAAAATGTTGCCTTTTTGAGTTTTAGTCTTTCAATTTGCGTGTGTTTCCCAAACTTTTGCCTTCAGATTGTATGTTTTTGCCGTTAAGTAAGAATAAGGGATAATGCTTTAAAAATATTTAATTGATTCTTATGTAGAAAATAGATATATGCAGATAAACAACGAGTTTCCCACCTTGCTACCGCGAAATGCGGTAGCAAAGTGGGAAAGGGATGGTTTTGCTCCTAGAAATTAACTCCGAAATTAAGCTGGAGGGCTCCATTGCGGGACTTGTCGAAACTGTCGTGGCAGATGTTGGCAAGACCGATGTCGTAGGTGAGGTCGGCATAGAACATGTCGTAGCCGATGCCGCAGCCGATGCGGATACCACCATCCAGACGGCGGAAGTTTGCATCCTTGAATGAGCTCTCTGCCTCACGCTCGGCAAAGTTCTTGATCTTACCGCCTACACCAACGGCAAAATAACCGCCTACCTGAGGCTGGATGGAGAAGTGGTCGTCTACCTCGTACTTGTACTTCAGAACGGCTGGAATCTCAAGATAGTTGAGGTCGTAGGTCATCTTCTTGCCTTCAGGAAGATCCTTCTTGCCACCTTTCTCTATATACGAAAGTCCGGTTTCGAGATAGAGTGGGGCGCTGTCGGTCAATGGGATGCCGGCTACTACGCCCACATTCAGACCGGTCTGCCAGTCGCCACCATCCAAACGGGAATCGTCGGAATTGACAAAGGTGAAGGCAGGACCGATGCGGAATCCGTAATACGGGCTGCCGTAGTTGTGGTTGTAACGGTAGTCGAGATGCCCCGTCTGCTTGTTATAATATCTGCTGTCACGATAATTCTGTGCTGCTGCCGGCATCAGAGCCAGGAGCAATGCCATCATGATGAATGCTAATCTTTTCATAATTCTTATTCTTTTATACATTAATATATACTGTTTGAAGAAACTTGTTTTACGGTGCAAAGGTAGGGATAAAAAACGAAACGGCAGCGAGCGTTTCCCTAAATGATAGAGGGGAACCCCTATTTCTGACCTAATACAACTTTCTCAACAAAAAAAATATAAATTTTTGCTATATTTTTTTGTTTTGTCTCCAATTTGTGCTATCTTTGCCTTCAAATTATAAACGTTTATATAGAAATATGAAATTTTTGAAGAAGTATCTACTGGATATTCTGGTAGTTATTGCATTTGCAATCATCTCCTTCGTCTACTTTATGCCTGCCGATATGGACGGACGAATCCTCTTCCGACATGATGCGGCAGCTGGAAAGGGACTGGGACATGAAAAGGAACTCTTCCAGCAGCAGACGGGAGAGACTACACGATGGACGAACTCGGTGTTTGGCGGTATGCCTACCTACCAGATGTCGCCTTCGTATGACAGTAATCAGGTGCTCAGCCAGATTGTGAAGGCATATCATCTGTGGTTGCCAGACTATGTATGGTATGTTTTCGTATACCTCCTGGGCTTCTATATCATGCTGCGTGCCTTCAACTTCAGACAGTCGCTGGCGGCGCTGGGAAGTATCATCTGGGCATTCTCGTCCTACTTTTTTATCATCATCGCTGCCGGACATATCTGGAAGGTATGGGCGCTGGCTTATCTGCCGCCGATGATTGCGGGCGTGGTGCTTGCCTATCGGGGCAAGTATCTCAAGGGTCTGCTCCTTACTGCCATCTTCTCGGCTTTCGAGGTGCAGGCTAACCACGTGCAGATGACTTATTACTACCTCTTTATCATCTTCTTTATGGTGATTGCCTTCCTGGTAGATGCCATCAAGAAGGGAGAACTCGCACGCTTCGGAAAGGCTACGGCGGTATGCGTGGTGGGTGCCCTTATCGGTATCTCGCTCAACCTCTCGAACCTTTATCATACCTGGCAGTACGGTCAGGAAACCATGCGAGGAAAGAGCGAACTCGTAAAGAAAAATGCGGCTAACCAGACCAGCAGCGGACTTGATAGAGACTATATCACACAGTGGAGCTACGGTATCGACGAAACCTGGACGCTGATGATTCCGGATGCCAAGGGCGGTGCCTCCGTACCGCTGGCACAGAACCAGCAGGCGATGGAGAAGGCGGATCCTAACTTCGTGCAGATTTACCAGCAGCTCGGTCAGTACTGGGGCAACCAGCCGGGAACGAGCGGACCGGTATATGTAGGCGCCTTCGTCTGCATGCTCTTCATCCTCGGTCTGTTTATCGTGAAGGGTCCGATGAAGTGGGCTTTGCTTGCTGCCACCATCCTGAGCATCCTGCTCGCATGGGGTAGAAACTTCATGCCGTTTACCAATTTCTTCCTCGATTACGTGCCGATGTATGCCAAGTTCCGAACGGTGGCATCCATTCTGGTTATCGCAGAATTCACCATCCCGCTCCTGGCGATGATGGCTCTGAAGAAGATTGTGGATGAGCCGGAGATTCTGACAGAGAAGATAAAATATGTATATGCCAGCTTCGGTCTGACAGCAGGTTTCTGTCTGCTCTTCGCCATCATGCCGGGCGTATTCTTCCCAGATTTTATATCGGTACAGGAGACACAGGCGCTGCAGCAGTTGCCTCAGGAGTATATCTCTCCAATCATGAGCAATCTGACGGACATCCGTAAAGGCATCTTTACCTCAGACTGCTGGCGTTCGTTCTGGATCATCCTCATCGGTTCGGCACTGCTGATGCTTTTCAAGATGAAGAAGCTGGGCAAGGAATATATGATTGCCGGTATCGCCGTGCTCTGTCTGGTGGATATGTGGATGGTGAACAAGCGCTATCTCTACGATGATATGTTCGTAGACAAGGCGCAGCGCGATACACCGCAGCAGATGACCGAGACCGACAAGATTATCTGCCGTGACAAGGCACTCGACTACCGTGTGCTGAATCTGGCATCGAATACATTCAATGAGAACGAGACCTCTTACTACCACAAGAGCATCGGCGGCTATCATCCAGCCAAGCTCCGTCGCTACCAGGAGATGATTGATGCACATATCGCTCCTGAGATGCAGAAGACGATGCAGGCGGTAGCTGCTGCGGGCGGCGATATGACCAAGGTGAATGGCGACAGTATCTATCCGGTACTGAACATGCTGAATACCAAATACTTCATCATGCCGCTGCAGGGCGGACAGACCGTTCCGGTACAGAATCCGTATGCCTACGGCAATGCTTGGTTCGTAGACGAGGTGAAGTATGTGAACAATGCCAACGAGGAAATCGATGGCGTGGGCAAGGTGAACCTCCGACACGTGGCTGTGGCTGATGCCAAGTTCAAGGAGCAGCTGGCGCAGAGCGTGAAGCAGGATGATACTTCGGTAGTGAAGATGACACAGTATAAGCCGAACAACCTGACTTACGAGGTGAAGTCGAACAAGGGCGGCGTCATCGTATTCTCCGAGATTTACTATCCGGGCTGGACGGCTACGGTAGACGGTCAGCCGGCTGAACTGGGCAGGGTAAACTATATTCTGCGTGCGCTGAACGTGAAGGCAGGTAACCACAAAGTAGTGCTCGATTTCCATCCTCAGTCGCTCAAGAATACCGAGACGGTGGCTTACATCGGTTACGGCGTTCTAGCTCTCCTTATTATAATAGGTGTAGTGGTTGAGGTGAGAAAGCGCAAGAAAGAGTAGCGGGGATAGCAAATCCCCTTAGACAGATTGCAAATTCTAATGATGCGATTTAGAACAGAAATAGATATTCCGAAGGTCGACTTCGAGATTGGGGCGGCAGAGCGGATGCTCTTTGTGGGCAGTTGCTTTGCCGACAATCTGGGTCGGCGGTTTGTGGAGAACCGCTTCCGGGCTACGGTGAACCCTTTCGGGGTGATGTATAATCCGGCAAGTATTCTCCATACGGTAGAGAAATGTTCCGAGGTGCATCCCCGTGTCGCCGTCTTTACGCTCGGTACCAACCATGTGTATATCCTGAAGGAGACGGGCGAGATAGTGGACAACTGCCAGAAGCGCCCGCAGCGCCTCTTCGAAGAGCGGGAACTGAGCGTGGACGAATGTGCTGGCTATCTGCAGAAAGCTATCAATCTGCTGAAATCGCAGCTGGAAGCATCTGAAGAAAGTGACGGCGGACTGAAGGTAATCATCACGGTAAGTCCTATCCGCTATGCGAAATACGGCTATCACGGGAGTCAGCTTTCGAAGGCTACGCTCCTGCTGGCAGCCGATAAGCTGGTGAAGGAGAATCCCGGGGTGGTGAGCTATTTCCCGGCTTACGAGATCATGAACGATGAACTTCGTGACTACCGCTTCTACAAGGAAGACATGCTGCATCCGAGCGAGCAGGCGGTGGAATATATCTGGGAGCGGTTCCGGGCAACCTACTTCGGCAAGGCAGCCGAGCAGTTTCTGGAAGACTGGAGGCCTATCCGCGAAGCACTCGGCCATAAACCCTTCCATCCCGAGAGCGAGGAACACAAGAAGTTCATCGCCCGGACGGAAGAGAAGAAAAGACAATTTGAGGAGAAATATCATCTCTTATAAAATAAAGAATATTTAAATAACAAGACAATGACATATACTATTGAAAAGGTAACCACACTGATAGGTGCGCGTCGCTATGGAGACAATGATACCAACATCGGTTTTATCCTGACCGATAGTCGTTCACTTTGTTTCCCAGAGGAAACTCTGTTCTTTGCGCTCAAGTCGGAGCGTAATGATGGTCATAACTACATCCCTGAGTTGTATCGCAGAGGTGTGAAAAACTTTGTTGTAACGAATGTGCCTAAGGGCTATGCTTCTGATTATCCGGGAGCCAACTTCCTGAAGGTAGTAAACACGCTCGAGGCTCTCCAGCGTCTGGCTGAGCGCCACCGTGACGAGTTTAACATCCCTATCGTAGGCATCACGGGTTCAAACGGCAAGACCATGGTCAAGGAGTGGCTCTACCAGCTGCTCTCGCCAAGCATGTTTGTTACCCGCAGTCCGCGCAGTTACAACTCTCAGATAGGTGTGCCATTGTCGGTATGGCTGATGAACGAGCAGACCCAGGTGGGCGTTTTCGAGGCAGGTATCAGTATGCCTGGCGAAATGCTTGCCTTGCGTGACATCATCCAGCCAACCATCGCCGTACTGACTAATCTGGGTGCTGCGCATCAGGAGAACTTTTCTTCCCTGGAGGAGAAATGCCGGGAGAAACTCATCCTCTTCCATGATGCAGAGACCGTGATTTATGATGGCGATGACGAGGTTGTCAACAAGGTGATAGCCGAATATCCCGACTATAAAGGCGAAAAACTCTTCTGGTCGCTCAAGAACCCGGAGGCTCCTTTCTATGTGAAGAACATCGAGAAGCAGCAGAGTGTGAGCGTGATTACCTATATATATAAAGGTGAGGAAGACAGTTTCTCTATCCCGTTCATCGATGATGCATCTATCCAGAATGCCATCATCTCTGCCGTTGTGGCATCGAAACTCGGTCTTTCGGCTGAGGATATCGACAAGCGCATGGCACAGCTCGAACCTGTGGCAATGAGACTGGAGGTGAAGGTAGGACAGCACGGATGTACGCTGATCAACGACAGCTACAACAGTGATATCAATTCGCTCGATATCGCCCTCGACTTCATGAACCGCCGTCCAGACCATCGCGGTCGTCGCCATACGCTGATATTGAGCGACATCTACCAGAGCGGTCAGGCACCGGAGGCATTATATAAAGAGGTGAGCGATTTAGCCCGCAAACGTGGCGTGGTGAAGTTCATCGGTATCGGTCCTGAACTCTGCAAGCAGCACGATGTGATTCAGATATCAGAGAAGTTCTTCTTCCAGGATGTAGAGGAATTCATCGCCAGCGAGGTGTTTGCTTCCCTGCGCGATGAGGTGATTCTGCTGAAGGGCGCCCGCCAGTTTGGTTTCGACCAGCTCACCGAACTGCTGGTACAGAAGGTACACGAGACAACGCTGGAGGTGAATCTGAATGCCGTGGTAGCCAATCTGAACTACTACCATGCGTTTATGAAGCCGGAAACCAAGCTGGTATGCATGATCAAGGCAGACGGCTACGGTGCAGGTGCCGTGGAGATAGCCAAGACCCTGCAGGACCATCGTGTAGACTATCTGGCTGTGGCTGTAGCCGATGAGGGCGTAACGCTGCGCAAGAACGGCATCACCAGCAACATCATGATTATGAATCCGGAGATGACAGCCTTCAAGACCATGTTCGATTACGACCTGGAGCCGGAGGTTTACTCTTTCCGTCTGCTCGATGCGCTCATCAAGGCAGCCGAGAAGGAGGGTGTAACCGGTTTCCCTGTCCATATCAAGCTGGATACCGGCATGCACCGCATGGGCTTCGATCCTGAGAACGATATGGAGGAGCTCATCGGCAAGCTGAAGCACCAGAATGCCATCATCCCACGCTCTGTGTTCTCTCACTTCGTGGGCAGCGATGACGACAGCTTCGATGATTTCTCAGCTCATCAGTTTGAACTCTTCGACAAGGGCAGCAAGCAGTTGCAGGCAGCCTTCGACCATAAGATATTGCGCCATATCTGCAATTCGGCAGGTATCGAGCACTTCCCGGAACGCCAGTTGGATATGTGCCGTCTGGGACTCGGACTCTACGGCATCAATTCGCGCAACAACAAGACGATCAACTGCGTGAGCACCCTGAAGACCACCATCCTGCAGATGCACAACGTGAAGGCAGGCGACAGCGTGGGCTACAGCCGCAAGACGATTCTCGACAGAGACAGCGTCATCGCAGCCATCCCTATCGGCTATGCTGACGGACTGAACCGCCGTCTGGGTAACCGCCATGCCTACTGTCTGGTGAACGGCCAGAAGGCAGATTATGTGGGCAACATCTGTATGGATGTAGCGATGATAGACGTGACCGACATCCCTTGCAAGGAAGGAGATTCGGTAGAAATCTTCGGCGAGCATCTGCCAGTCCAGACACTGAGCGACATCCTCGAAACGATTCCTTACGAGGTGCTGACCACCATCAGCAACCGTGTGAAGAGAGTTTACTTCCAGGACTAGGAAGTGAAGAGGGAAGAACGAAGACCGATTCGGTAAAAAATCATTTAAAAACGTATAAAAATAGAGAAATCCTATCAGAAAAGTTCTGATAGGATTTTTTTTTGCGTAAATTTTTCCTTTAAAACGTATTGTAATTGAAGAAAAAAGTGTATCTTTGCACACAACAAATCATCTAAAGACAAAAGAGGGTGCTCCTTGTCGAGTATTTTCTAACAATTAAACAATTCAAAAATTTAAAATGGAACAAGTATTTAGCTATATTATCAGTCTCGGTGCGAGCGTGATGATGCCTATCATCTTCACGGTCATCGGTCTGTGTATTGGCATGAAATTTGGAAAGGCTCTGAAGTCGGGACTCTTCGTAGGCGTGGGTTTCGTAGGCTTGGGCGTGGTAACAGCATTGCTGACTACCAACTTCAACGACCCATTGAAGGCTATTTCAGACATCTACCACCTACAGTTAAACGTTTTTGACATGGGATGGCCTGCAGCTGCAGCTGTAGCTTACAATACAGCAGTAGGCGCATTGATTATCCCAATCTGTCTGGGTGTCAACTTCCTGATGCTGATTACCAAGACAACACGTACAGTGAATATCGACCTCTGGAACTACTGGCACTTCGCCTTTATCGGTGCGGTGGCTTACTTCGTGATGGGTCAGAGTTTGCTCTGGGGCTATTTCGCAGCTATCGTCTGCTACATCAACACTCTGGTTTGCGCAGACCTGACAGCTGATAGATTCCAGAAATATTACGATTTGGATGGTATCTCAATTCCGCAGCCATTCTGCCAGAGTTTCATGCCATTCGCGATAATTTTCAACAAACTCTTCGACATGATTCCGGGCTTCTCTAAGCTCGACATCGATGCAGAGGGACTGAAGAAGAAGTTCGGTGTGCTCGGCGAGCCACTGGTACTCGGTGTTATCGTAGGTGCCCTGATTGGTTGGGCAGCCCAGCTCGATATCAAGAAGATTCTCTTCCTGGGCGTAACGATGGGAGCCGTGATGGAGCTGATTCCACGTATCACAGCCCTGTTTATCGACGGTTTGAAGCCTATCTCTGAGAAGACACAGGAGTTGGTGAAGACCAAGTTTAACGGCAAGAAGGTTCATATCGGTATGAGTCCTGCCCTGGTTATCGGTCATCCAACTACTCTGGTCGCATCTGTGATTCTGATTCCGGTTATCCTGGCTATCGCAGTCTTCCTTCCAGGCAACCAGTTCTTGCCTTTGGCTTCGTTGGCAGGTATGTTCTACCTCTTCCCAATGATTCTGCCATTTACAAGAGGTAATGTGGTGAAGACGCTTATCATCGGTCTGATAACTCTCGTCATCGGTCTCTACTTCGTTACCGATATGGCACCAGACTTTACGCTGGCAGCCAATCAGGTTTATGCAGCAACAGGCGATAATGCCGCTCATATCCCTGACGGATTCTCAGGCGGTGCACTCGATTTCGCATCCTCTCTCTTCGGATGGGTTATCTATCGCGGTGTGAAGCTTTCATACGTAGGTATGGGCATTCTCGCAGTCATCACGGTAGCCATGATGGTTATCAACCGCCAGCGCATCGTGAAGGAAGAAAATAGTAAAAAATAAAAACAAGATAGATTATGAAGAAATTAACATTAATATTAGCAGCAATGGTATTAACAGCAAGTCAGGCTTTTGGCCAGTGTGGAAAATGTGGTTATGAAGTGAAGGCAGAAAATGCCTACACTAACTACAACGTTCGTTATGCAAGCAATCCGATGGATGCAAAGCACTATACAACAGATCGTCTTCGCGGTGAGTTCGCTATCGAGAAGGTGTTCGCTCCAGGCGAGGTAAACTGGACATACACCATGTTCGACCGCTTCCTTATCGGTGGTGCTGAGCCAACAACAGCTCCTCTGAAGCTGACTTCTATCGCTCCTCTCTATACAGACAAGCCAAACGATCAGAAGAATCTGCTCGACAACCGCGAGTTGGGTATCATCAACATCGGTGGCGAGGGTACTGTAACCGTAGACGGCAAGAAGTATACACTCGGTTTCCAGGAGGCTCTCTACGTTGGTCGTGGTGCCAAGAACATCGAGGTTAGCAGCAAGGATGCAGCTAAGCCAGCTAAGTTCTATATGAACAGCGCTTGCGCTCATCAGACATATCCTACCAAGAAGGTTACCCTGAAGGATGCCAACAATATCAAGGCTGGTAGCCTGAAGGAGAGCAACGACCGCGTGATCCACCAGTTGATTATCGACGGTGTTGCCGGTGTTCGTACCTGCCAGTTGCAGATGGGTGTTACTGAGTTGAAGGAGGGTTCTGTATGGAACACCATGCCAGCTCATACCCACCTCCGCCGTATGGAGACTTACCTCTATTATAATGTACCAGAGGGTCAGAAGATTCTCCACGTAATGGGTGAGCCACAGGAGACACGTCCTATCTGGTTGAACAACGAGCAGGCTGTGATTGCTCCAGAGTGGTCTATCCACTGTGCAGCAGGTACCAGCAACTATACCTTTATCTGGGGTATGGCAGGCGAGAATCTGATCTACAACGATATGCAGGTAGTGAAGATTCCTACATTGGAATAAAGAATAACAATAAAAGGCAACCTGGCTTATGATTATATAAGCCAGGCTTTGCCGTCTAAATAGTAATCTAAAATAAAAATAAGTATAACGCTTAAAAACTTTTTGCAAAATGAGCCCTATTACAACAAGTAAAATGTCCAACTTCCGTTGGGTGATTTGTGCGCTGCTCTTCATCGCAACCACAGTCAATTACATGGACCGTCAGGTTCTCTCTTTAACATGGAAAGACTTCATCGCTCCAGAATTCCACTGGACAGATGACCACTATGGTACTATTACCGGTCTTTTCTCAATCTTCTATGCCATCGCCAACCTCTTCGCTGGTAAGTTCGTTGACTGGATGGGTACCAAGAAAGGTTATCTCATCGCCATCTTCGTATGGTCAACAGGTGCAGTGATGCACGCCGGTTGCGGTTGGGTAGCTATGCAGATGGAAGGTTATGATTCTATCGAGGCGCTCCGTCTGGTACAGGCAGGTAGTGATGCAGCAGTAGCGATTGCTACAATCAGTGTATGGCTGTTCCTCTCTTGCCGTTTGATTCTTGCTGTGGGTGAGGCAGGTAACTTCCCTGCAGCCATCAAGGTAACAGCAGAGTATTTCCCAAAGAAAGACCGTGCTTTCTCTACCGCTATCTTCAACAGTGGTGCTTCTGTAGGCGCTTTGGCAGCTCCAGCTACCATTCCATTGTTGGCTCGCCACATGGGTTGGGAGTGGGCTTTCATCATCATCGGTGTGCTCGGTTATATCTGGATGGGTCTCTGGATGTGGCTCTATGAAAAGCCATCTAAGAGCAAGCATGTGAACAAGGCTGAGCTTACTTATATTGAGCAGGATGAGAACCTCGATAAGGTTGAGGCTGAGAAAGAGACAGAGACTGCCGGTGAGGAGAAAACTATCGGCTTCCTGAAGTGCTTTACCTATCGTCAGACCTGGTCATTCATCGTAGGTAAGTTGATGACTGATGGTGTTTGGTGGTTCTTCCTCTTCTGGGCACCTGCTTACTTCTCTGACCAGTATGGTTATTCTTCAGACTCAGGTATGGGTATCGCCCTCATCTTCACACTCTATGCTATTGTAACCGTATTGAGTATTGGTGGTGGTTACTTGCCAACATACTTTGTAGATAAGAAGGGTATGAATCCTTATATCGGTAGAATGCGTGCGATGTTGATTTTCGCCTGCTTCCCATTGCTCGGTTTGATTGCCCAGCCTATGGGTGAGTACAGTGCATGGTGGCCAGCAATCATCATCGGTTTGCTCGGTGCAGGTCATCAGGCTTGGTCAGCTAACCTCTATTCTACCATCGGTGATATGTTCCCTAAGTCAACTGTAGCTACCATCACCGGTATTGGTGCGATGGCAGGTGGTATCGGTTCCTTCCTGATCAACAAGGGTTCCGGTATGCTCTTCACCTACGCAGAGGGTCAGGGTTCAGCCTTCAGTTTCATGGGCTTCGATGGCAAGCCAGGTGCTTATATGATTGTATTCTGCATCTGTAGTGTAGCTTACCTCGTAGGCTGGTGCATCATGAAGGCATTGGTTCCTAAGTACAAGCCAATCGTGGTTGAATAAAGGTAAAAAAGTAAAAAGGTAAAAAGGTAAAAAAGCCTAGCGGAATATTAGCCAGCGAGGTGCCCTTTTTACCTTTTTTGCGCTTGGGACCTGCGATGGAATCGCAGGGAACGGGGGCGCAAAGAGAGAGAGGGGGCTTTTTGCCCTTTTACTTTTTTACCTTTTTACCTTTAAAGAAATCCTTGCTGTTTGAGGGCTTCGAGGAAACCTTGGCTCATCGCCTCGCAATCCTTCTTGGTATATCGGATGTCGGTGAAAACCTGGGCTAATGTTTCTACGTTGTTGATGCGAACGAACTCTTTGTTTTCTTCAAGAGATTCCTTCTCGGCATAGAAATCATCTATCTTCTCTAGGGTATAATCCTCGAAATGCTCGTTGTGGATGATGCTTCGCAATGGAAGACGGTCGCTCTTGGCTGGATGCTCTGCCGGCCATCCGATGGTCAATGTGGCTACAGGCATCACCAGTTTAGGCAGCTTCAGGGTGTCGATGATCATCTTTGGCATATATACTGTGGTTCCGAGGAAGCAAGTACCCAAGCCAGCCTCTTCTGCCAGATTGGTGAAGGTCTGGGTGAAAAGAAGGGCATCGGTAGCTGCATTCATGAACGAGAGAATGTTGTCATAGCCCGGGGTGCCCTTGCGGTTCTCTGCCCAGAGGGTAGTGCGTCGATAATCAGCACAGATGGTGAGGACAACTGGGGCTCCTGTTACCATCGGCTGGTTAAAGTGGGCTGGCGCCAGTGCCTTCTTTCCTTCTTCGCTTCTTGTTACCACAACGCTGTAAAGCTGCAGGTTTCCCATCGTCGGAGTGCGCTCAGCCTCTTCCAAAAGACGGTTCAGAAGTTCTTCAGATACTTCCTTCTCTGCATATTTTCTGATGCTTGTTCTGTTCTTAATCGATTCCATATCTTTTTTATTTTATCATTATACCTTATTATATAAATAGGAGTTCTGTCCCTTTTCAGAACCCTATTTTTGCTGCAAAGTTAGTGAAAGTTTCCCAAAAAGTTGCCTTTCTTTCGCTTTTTTAGTGAAATATATGCCAAAACGTTTCAGATTTTAGAAATAAAAGTTTAATTTTGCACCTAAATATGAAACGTTTGATATGAAATATACTGAAAATATGACTTTTGAAGAGGCTTCCAAGGCTCTTATAGATGAACTGAATGCTAATTTGGCAACACTTCATCAGAATTATCATGTAGAACAGTCTGATTGGAATAAACTCTATGATCAGATAGCCAATGTTGTTTCTGAGGAAACTCATCTCCCTGTTTTCTCTCCTGAAGTGATGGAGGTGAGACCTAGAGAACTGGAATGCGATGTGGTGCGATTCCAGAATAATAAGGAGAAATGGGTGGCTCTGGTAGGACTGCTCGACGGTCATCCATACGAAATCTTCACGGGCTTGCAGGATGAGGACGAGGGTATCATGCTGCCTAAATCTGTAAGCAAAGGCAAGATTGTGAAGACTATTCTGGACGGAGGCTTGAAGCGATACGACTTCCAGTTTGTGAACAAGCGAGGCTATAAGATTACGGTTGAGGGATTGAGTGAGAAGTTTAATCCTGAATACTGGAACTATGCCAAGCTGATTTCCGGCGTGCTGCGCTATCGTATGCCTATCGAACATGTCATCAAACTCGTTTATCAGCTCCAGCTTACTTCCGATAACATCAATACTTGGAAGAAAGGTGTTGTAACAGCCCTGAAGAGATATCTGAAGGACGGCAGCCTGATGAAACTTTACGATGATAGCGATTCCGAATCCTAATCCCCCAAGTCTGAAACTGATATAAACTATGCTTTTTAGTAGTAAGATATACTTAAAGAACGTCCGTTTCCATGCCTATCATGGTGTTTTGCCACAGGAAACCCAGGTGGGCAACGATTATGTGGTGAACCTGGAGGTGAAATATGATTTCTCCAGTGCCATGGAAACCGATGAACTGGCTGGAACCATCAACTATGCAGAACTCTATGAACTCGTGAAAGAGGAGATGGAGATACCCAGTAAACTGCTGGAACACGTAGCCGGAAGAATAGGAAAGCGACTCTTTGCAGAATATCCGACTATTCAGAAAATACAACTCGCCATTACCAAAGTTAATCCTCCTTTTGGAGCAGACTGTGACGGCGCAGGGGTAGAAGTTGTATTAACAAATGATAAAACTTTATAGTAGATTTAGGTTTTCTGATACAAAAGTAGTAATTTTGCAAAATCATCAGAAAGATATGTTGAAGAAAATAACACTCATATTGACCCTATTGTGTATGTTGGTGCTCACAGCGACGGGCGCCAACCGCCGCTTCACACTCGTCATCGACCCAGGTCATGGCGGTCATGATGCGGGTGCACTTGGTGCTATTTCCAAAGAAAAGAATATCAATCTCTCTGTGGCATTGCAGTTTGGCAAATATGTTGAGCGCAATATGCCGGATGTGAGAGTTATCTATACCCGCAAGACGGATGTCTTCATTCCTCTGAAGGAGCGTGCCAACATCGCCAACCGCGCCAATGCCGACCTGTTTATCTCGGTTCATACCAATGCGTTGCCTGCCGGTAAGATAGCCCGCGGTTTCGAAACCTATACGCTCGGTATGCACCGTGCCAAGGATAATCTCGATGTGGCTATGCGAGAGAACTCCGTTATCTCGATGGAGAGGGGCTATCAGCAGACCTATCAGGGTTTCGACCCGAGATCTTCTGAGAGCTACATCATCTTCGAGTTCATACAGGGTAAGAATATGGAAAGAAGTGTAGAACTGGCGCGCAATATCCAGCGAAAGGTATGTTCTGGTGCCAACCGCCCGGATAAGGGTGTGCATCAGGCAGGCTTCCTGGTTCTCAGAGAAACCTCGATGCCTAGCTGTCTGATAGAGCTCGGCTTCATCACCACTGCCGATGAAGAAAATCTGCTCAACGATGCCAGCAGGGTGGATGATATAGCCCGAGGTATCTACGAAGGTTTTGCGCAATATCGCAATAAATACGATAAATCCATCTCGGTGCCTTATCGTGCTGCTGATACCGAATCGGTGTCGGTAGCCAGAATTGTTTCTGATAAGAAGCAGGAGCAGCCAGAACGCCGTTCGGAGAATGTAGATACAGCTCCGAGAAGAACTGTAGCTCAGAACAAACCGGCTCAGCAGAAAGCCAATGTAACAGATGCACCAGTCTTCAAGCTTCAGATATTTGTCAGCAACCGCACGCTCCGCAAGGGCGATGCCCATTTTAAGGGCGAAACCGGTTATGACAGTTATCAGGAAGGCAATATGGTGAAATATACGATGGGAGCCTCTACCAACTATAATGAGATTTTCCGCTTGCGCAAGACGCTTGCCGAGAAGTTCCCGGAAGCTTTCATCGTAGCTTTCAAGAATGGAAAGAAATATGATGTGAATCAGGCAATACGTGAGTTCAAACAGAACAGGAACCGCTGATTGACCTGAGTAAGGATAAGATATAAGCACGAATATATAAAGAGATAAATATGAAGCTAACAAAAGAAATCAAGATAGCTCTTGTAGCTATTGTCGGTATTTTGGTTATGTATTTCGGAATCAATTTTCTGAAAGGCATGAATCTGTTCTCTACCAACAACGCCTATTATATGACGTTTGATGACATCCAGGGACTGGGTGCCTCTACGCCTATTTATGCGGATGGTTATAAGGTAGGTACCGTGGATGGGATGGAATATGATTATAAGGAGAATGGTCCTATCAAGGTAAAGGTGGATATTAACAAGGATTTGAGAATCCCGCAGGGCAGTAAAGCCGAGATAGTGAAAGACCTGATGGGTAACCTGCAGGTGAATCTGCTTCTGGCAAACAATCCGCGCGAAAGAGTAGAACCGGGTGGCGTTATTCCGGGTGCCGTAAACGGAGGCATGATGGATAAGGCTGCCAACCTGATTCCGGTAGTGGAAAAGATGTTGCCTAAGTTGGATTCTATCCTTACCAGCGTGAATGCGCTGCTGGCTGACCCGGCTCTGGCTGCTTCGCTGCATAATGTGGAAACCATCACAAGCAACCTCACCGTTTCGACCCGTGAACTGAATACCCTGATGGCGGGTCTCAATAAGCAGGTTCCGGGGATGATAGGTAAGGCAAACGGCGTGCTGGATAATACCAACCGACTGACTGCTAATCTGGCTAGCCTCGATGTACAGGGCACTTTGAACAAGGTGAACCAGACTTTGGAGAGTGCTCATCAGTTTACTGAGAAGCTGAACAGCAACCAGGGCAGCCTCGGATTGCTGATGAACGATACCAAGCTGTACGACAATCTGACGTCAACCATGGGTCATGCCGACTCTCTGGTTATCGACTTGAAGGCACATCCGAAGCGCTATGTCCATTTCTCTGTTTTCGGCAGAAAAGACAAGTAAAAAGAGTCTAAGCTAAATAAAAATAGTCTAAATAAGATTTAGTATGTTTCACGCCCCGAAATGTCTCGCAAACTATTTGTTTGTTAGCCGTTTCGGGGACGTTACATTATTGTTTCACTGAATTTCTGTCTGCTATATTAGTGATTTTGTTAAGCAGTTGGTATTCAGTAATTTAAAAGCTATCTATTAAAATGTTTTAAATAAGGGAATTTGCATTTCTCCTTTTTTTTTTGTAACTTTGCACGTGATTTCGCATCTTTTGGTGCGTCCCGTCATTTAAAGAATTAAAGTATTAATAATATAGTAATCAATGTTAGCAAGTCCAAAAGCCCTCTGGGACAACAGTCTTTTGCTCATAAAGGACAGTGTAACAGAGCAGCAATATAATACATGGTTCAAGCCAATCGTCTTTGAATCGTACAAGCCTTCGACAAAGACTTTGTTGGTGCAGGTTCCGAGTCCGTTCGTATACGAGTACTTGGAACAGAATTTTGTTGACTTGTTAAGTAAGGTGCTGCATCGTAATTTTGGTGAAGGAATCCGTCTCACTTATCGTGTTGTTACCGATAAGGAGCATAAGCTTTCTCAAGATATCGAGGCAGATCCTAACGATGCAGATCTGGCAAAGCAGGCTCGTGAGCGTGCCCAGCAGACGGCTGCCCAGCCTGCAGCTCCACAGCAGCAGGAAGACATTGATACACAGCTAGATCCGAAGCTTACTTTCAACAATTATATGGAGGGTGACAGCAACAAGCTGCCTCGTTCCGTAGGATTGTCTATTGCCGAGCATCCCAACACCACCCAGTTTAACCCAATGTTCATTTACGGACCTTCGGGAAGCGGTAAGACGCATCTGGTGAATGCCATCGGTCTGAAAGCGAAGCAGATGTATCCTCAGAAGCGTGTGCTCTATGTGAGTGCCCGTCTTTTCCAGACCCAGTATACCGATGCCGTGCTCCATAATGCGAGCAATGATTTCATCAACTTCTATCAGTCTATCGATATGCTGATTGTGGATGATATCCAGGAGTGGGCTGGCAAGGCGAAGACGCTGAACACCTTCTTCCATATCTTCAACCACCTTTTCCGCAACGGAAAGCGTATCATTCTGGCGAGCGACCGCCCTCCGGTAGAGTTGAAGGATATGCCAGACCGTCTGCTCACCCGTTTCTCTTGCGGACTGGTCTGCGAGTTGGAGAAGCCGAATATCCAGTTGTGTGTGGATATCCTGAGCAATAAGATTCGTCGTGACGGCTTGAAGATTCCGGTAGATGTCATCTCTTTCATCGCCCAGACCTGTAATGGAAGTGTGCGCGATTTGCAGGGAGCTATCAACGGTCTTCTGGCTTACAGCATCGTTTATAACAGCAGCATTGATATCCGTCTTGCCGAGCGCGTCATCAAGCGTGCGGTGAAGGTGGATGATAAGCCGCTCACCATCGATGATATCGTTGAAACGGTTTGCCATCATTATAATGTAACGGTTACTGCCGTGAACAGCAAGAGCCGTAAGCGTGATTATGTCGTGGCAAGACAGGTAACGATGTATCTGGCACAGAAATATACCAAAATGCCTGCTTCGAGAATCGGTAAACTTGTTGGTAATCGCGATCATAGCACAGTTATCCACAGTTGTTCAAAAGTGGAAGAAAGGCTGAAGATTGATGCTGGATTCAGCGATGAACTGATTAGTATCGAAAACGGATTAAAGGTGAAAAGGGCGTAAAGATTGTGCTTTTCGCTGATTGGATAAGTTTAAGCGCAGAACCTTGGTATAGTGGTTCTTGTTTATATAAATGAAATAAAAGGAAGCCTGGCAAGTTTGTATTTGCCCTGGCTTCCTTTTTTACTTTGAACTTTGAACTTTGAGCTTTGAACTTTATGATTAGTTTTCTTTTTGCTCTGCTTCCTTTTTACGTCTATTAACTATAAACTATTAACTATAAACTGCCTTTCATCATCTTCTTCCATTTAAAGTATCCGGCTACGGCGA
>ULSN01005313.1_pt1 | contig 28201 bp, 25 predicted proteins | sample 1956771 | NCBI WGS metagenome assembly ULSN01 (sample SAMEA4835709, study PRJEB28245) | human gut metagenome | biome: gut microbiome; material: fecal sample | place: Denmark | collected 2008
AGGTCTGCAAGGGTGATAAAGCCAGTATTCTTTTCCCGATTCCTCAGAAATGCCTCGACCTGAATCCCAAGCTCGTGCAGAATAAGGGGTATGAAAAGAAATGAAAGTTAAGGGAGTTAAAGGAGTTAACTCCCCTAACTCCCTTATAACTGATAAAACTTCGTGAAAGCCTTCACGCAATATTCGTGATCCATCACGCTGCCTGTTTCGCGGCAACTGTGCATGGCGAGAATGGCATTACCCATGTCCACGCCCTTCAATGGAATGGAAGAGGCGAGGATATTGCCCAAAGTGCTTCCGCCAGCCACATCACTGTGGTTCACGAAACGCTGACAAGGCACACCGGCTGCCTCACAGATATTCGCAAAGATGGCAGCAGATACCGCATCACTCGCATACTTCTGTGCCGCATTGAACTTGATGACCGGACCGCCCCCCAGCATCGGATGATTCGTTGGGTCAAACTTCTCGCTGTAGTTAGGATGCCAGGCATGCGCATTGTCGGCAGAAATCATGAAGGCACGCTCCACTGCCTGATAATACGACTCCTCCGTTCCGCTCTGTGCAAGAGCGATGCGCTGCAGCATATAAGAGAGAAAAGGACTTCCCGCCCCCTGCTTAGTCTGCGAACCCGTCTCCTCATTGTCGAAAATCGCCAGCACCTGAGTCGTATCCTGGGCATCAGCCGCCGTCAGAGCCTCTACGCCCGCCCAGCACATCGACAGGTCGTCGAGTCTTCCCGAAGAGATTAACTCATCGTGTACACCGAAGGTGCAGGCAGGAGTGGCATCCGCCAGATAGAGGTCGAAGTCGAGGATATCCTCCTTCTGGATATTCAGTTCGCTGGTAATCACGTTCATCAGCAGATTACCCTTTTCCAGTTCATCGTTGATGATGCCGAGGATAGGGAGCACATCCTTCTGCTTGCTCAACTTCACGCCATCGTTCACCTGTCGGTTGAAGTGGATAGCGAGATTGCTGATCTGCAGCAGAGGTCGCTGGATATGGAGCAGGAGAGTCTTCGGATGCATCGCATCCTCGCCCTTTACGATCACTCTACCCGCCAGAGTGAGTGGACGGTCGAACCAGGTTGACATAATCGGACCGCCATAAACCTCGGTATTCAGTTTCACGATGCCGCCCTCACAAAGCATCTCAGCGTTAGGCTTGATGCGGAAGGTAGGAGAGTCGCAGTGAGCGCAGATCATGTGGAAGCCGGCATCAGCCAGTGTCTTCTTTCCGATTTGGAAAGCATAGATAGAAGAGTCGTTCTTGGTAACGAAGAACTTGTCACCAGCCACAACCTTGCCCAGCGGCTCCTGAGGGTTCAATCGTCTGAACCCATTTTTCTCCAATTCCTCGGAGATATTCTTCACTGCCAGGAAGTTCACTGGCGAAGCGTCTAAAAAGGATAATAATCTTTTAATCATAGTCTATATCTTTATTTTGTTTCAATTATTTCTGCAAAGATAATGCAAAATTTTCATTTAATCTCATATTTCTACCTGTTTTTTCCATAATAGTTAAATATCTACAAGAATCCCCTATGATGTTTGGTGTTATGTTTTGAAAGCATTAATTTTGCACATCATAATTTTGGCAGATATACAGAATCATTTAAAACAAAGATAAATGGAAATAGTAATAGGAATCGTTATAGGTCTTGCCATCGGATTCTTCGTGGGCAAGCTGATGGAAGGAAAAAAGGCGGGAGAGGAGAAAATGCAGCTTATAGCGAAGGCTCAGGTGCTGCAGGCTAATATCGAACAGAGTAATCTGCATCATGCTTCTGAGGTGCAATCCTTGAAACAATCTCATGCTGCTGAGGTGCAATCCTTGAAAGCCCAGATGGAGAACGAACGGCTGTTTGCCGAAAAACTCCGTGCAGAAAGCGACCAGCAGTGGGCGCAGAAACTCGAAAGTCTGAAGCAGGAGATGCATCGCATGACCATCGAACAGCAGAAGGCTGCTGCCGAACAGCTCGCTGCCAAGCAGTCTGCCCTCCAGGAAAACAACCGACTCCAGATGGATGAACTCCTGAAACCTATCAAGGAGCAGTTTGCCGATTTCAAAAAATCGGTAGAAGAGAGCAAGACCCAGAACGAGGTGAATAAGAAGGAACTGCAGAGTACCTTCGAGGCTACGATGAAACTCTTCCAGCAGGAACAGCAGCAGGCTGTAACAAGTCTGAAGGAGCAGACTTCGAAGATCGGCTCCGATGCCGCCAACCTTACCAAGGCATTGAAGGGCGACAGCAAGATGCAGGGCGACTGGGGTGAGATGGTATTGGAAACTATCCTGGAAAACAGCGGCTTGCGCAAGGACGAGGAGTTCTTTATCCAGGAGAACACCAAGGATGAGAACGGCAAGAACTTCCGTCCCGATGTCATCGTGCGATTCCCGGAAGGCAGGAGCGTGGTGATAGATAGTAAGGTATCTCTCACCGCCTATACCGATGCCTTGGCGGCAGAGACCGATGAGGAGCGAGAGCGGTTGATGAAGTCGCACGCCCTGAGTGTGCGCAAGCACATCGATGAGTTAGCGGAGAAGGATTATTCGAAGTTGGTAGAAGATGCCATCGGTTTCGTCTTGATGTTCATACCGAACGAGACCAGTTATATTGCAGCGATGAAGCAGCAGCCGGATTTGAGTCGTTATGCCTATCAGAAGAAGATCATCATCATATCTCCGAGCAATCTCCTGATGGCTTTGCAGCTGGCGTATAATCTCTGGCAGTATGACCGTCAGAACAAGAATGTAGAGAAAATTGTGAAGACGGCTGCCGATCTTTACGACAAGGTCGTAGGTTTTGAGGACACCTTCACGAGCATAGGCGATCTCCTCACCCGCCTCTCCGGTACCTATGATAAAGCGAAAAAGCAGCTTTATGATGGTACCGGCAATGTAATGAGAAGGGTAGAGAGCCTGAAGAATCTGGGTGTAACTCCCAAAAAGCAGATCAAGGCATTAGAGGAGTAATTTTAATAAGCGTTTTTATCCGGGCAGATAATACTCTTCGCTGTCAGGAAGATAATACGGATGTCAAGCCAGAACGACCAGTTCTCGATATACCAGATATCTCGCTTGATGCGCTCCTCCATCTGCCAGAGCTCCTTCGTCTCACCACGGAAACCCGTTACCTGGGCCCAACCGGTAATTCCAGGTTTCGAGAAGTGGCGAACCATATACTTATCAATCAAACTACCATAAACCTCAGTGTGATACAACATGTGAGGTCTAGGACCCACGATACTCATGTCGCCCTTCAATACATTGATAAATTGAGGGAACTCATCAATATTCGTCTTTCTCATGAAGTTGCCGAACGCAAACTTTCTTGGGTCATTCTTCGTCGCCTGAGCCTTGTCAGAATCCTTGTTCACATGCATTGAACGGAACTTCAGACACATGAAGGTATCACCATTCAGACCCGTTCTAGCCTGACGGAAGAAGATAGGACCCGGACTCTGAATCTTGATAATCAGCGCTATGATTGGAATGAAAGGCAAGAAACAGAGGCAGATCACACCACTCACGGCAAGATCGAAGGCACGCTTGAGAATACGGTTCGAGACAGAAGACAGCGGCTCAAGATGGTTCGTGTAAACCGTCTTACCCATAAAGTTATGGGAATCCAGATGCAGCTTATATTCGCCGAACAGACGAGGCAGATAATAGAAATGCACCACGTTCTTGTCACAGAAACGCATGATCTTCACAATCTGGTCCGATTCCTGATGCGACAAGCTGCAGAAAATCTCATCCAGATCATAGGATGAACCGTTGATGGTATCATTCAGCTTGGACTCTAAAATTCTATTAAGATCCTCCATGGTACCCAGTTTTTTCAGTTCCTGAGGTGCTCCAGCAATGTCATCATTGGCATAATAGCCTTTCACGATATAACCCGCAGAAGGGTCTTCGGTCATGGTAATGTACATTTCTCTTACGGCAGGATCGCTACCCACGAAGACCACGGTACGAATGTTTCTACCTCTCGCACGGTGATATTTCAGAAACTTGAGCTCGATGATTCTACTGATGACCAAAGCAATATAGAATGTGATGCCGAAGTAGATACCGAATGTAAATATTGCTCCACCATGACTGAAGAATTTCAGGAAGATCATGAAGCAGACGGCGGTACAAAGCACCAGGAAGAGCGTACGCTTAAGTACTTGCTGGAAACCGATTCGTCTTATATGGATGATAGTGCTATAGTTGTATTCGCCGATGGCGAGAGCAACGTTTGCTATAAAGAATGTAATCTTTGTTTTTAGGTCTAGATACTCGGGTACATGAAGGAACTCGATGTTAATAAGGCCCAATAGCAAGCAATTGAGGATGATGAAGTCAGCGATTATCACCAACCTTCTAATCAGCACGTTACCTTTGTATATATTTTTCTTCATAAGTTGTTGTATGTAAGTTATTTTTTTATCTGTTTTTATTCTTAGAATATAGATTCTTGGTAGAATCGTTCGCAAAGATAGCAATAAAAACTGAATTCACCAAACTTTTTCCCATATTTTTTTCGTGAATCCATGCCAGTCTGCATGTCCCCCGCTATAGGTGGTTGCTGCCGCCAGTTGGTTTTATGAGGGGGGCTCAAAAAAGCCCCCCTACAGAAAACCAATTGTTAAAAAAAAAAAATAGACCAAAAAATTTGTTTAAATCGGAGAAAAAGCGTAATTTTGCAAACTGATAAGGATGCTCTTTTAAGAACGTTTGTAAATAAGAACGAAAATTAAAAGCCTGTCGTTAGAAAATGGTAAATATGTAACGTCTTGAAAGTAAGGTAGTTATATGATATAGTAGGGAGCTAAAATTATGCCGTTTTCTGAAATTAATGTTAATAAAAATAGCAAATCAATGAACTCGGAAAGTCTTGATGAAGCCCCTATCTGGTATGCCATGAGTGCCCCCTACCGCGAAATGAAGGTAGCGGATTATCTCAAGGCAAAAGAAGATATCAAGGTGTTCCTTCCTTTGGAACGCTGCGAGCGTATGGTGGGGCAGCACATACGCAAGCGAGTGATTTCCTATCGCCCCGTAGTCCGCAATCTCCTTTTCGTGAAGGCAACGCCAGGCAGAATGCGGGATCTCAAGCAGATTTACAATTCCATGCTTCAGTTCAAGACCCGTCCCATGGATGGACATTCTGAAGTCATCACCATCCCCGATAAGGAAATGGAGGATTTCATGGCGCTCTACGAAAACGTGGAGGATGCCAACAAGCACTTCTTCCTTCCGGGAGAAATCAAACTGCGCCCTGAAGCAAGGGTGAGGATAGAGGATGGCGTCTTTGCCGGACTCGAAGGATATTACCAGAAGGTGAAGGGATGCCACAGCGAGAAAGGAAAGGCAAAGGGATCCCAGATCGGGAAGGGAAAGGATGAGAAGTGCTTCGTGGTCAAGATTGAAGGATTCCTCTCCTGCGCCGCCTTCCTCACCGAATGTAATTACGTAAGCCTCGCCGGGAAAAATGAGAAGAAAGAGGAGGAGAAAGGAAAGAAGAAATAGTAATATGATTAAAAACTGCATTATCTAGATAAAAAGAATGAAATTTAGTAAACTTGTGTTGTCAGGAGCGCTGGGTATAGCACTCCTGTCCGCTACGTCTTGCGGTACCCCGAAGAACGTAGCCTATTTTCAGGATTTGAACAATAATCCTGATACTGTCATTACCCTGCAGAACAGAGTGATAACCGTAAAGCCTACCGATAAGCTCTATATCGGAGTCAAGAGCAAGGATCCGCAGATCTCGCAGCTCTTCAATCTTACGGGCGGTACCAGCAGCGGTGCCTACAATATGTCGCAGGATGCCTATTACTATACCATAGATAGCAGGGGAGATATCGATTTCCCGGTGGTGGGAAAGATACAGGTGGCTGGTCTCACCCGCGAGGAGATTGCCGAAAAGGTGAAGAAATCTCTCGTGGATGCAAGTCTCGTCAAGGACCCTACCGTCACCGTGAGTCTCAGCAACCTCCATTATTCCATGATGGGCGAAGTGGCAAAGCCTGGTCAGTATGCCATCGAAGAGGAAAAGGTGACCATCCTCGATGCCATCAGCAAGGCGGGAGATCTCACCATCCAGGGTAAAAGAAACGATGTGATGGTGCTCCGACTGGAAAACGGACACCAGAAGATCTACAAGATCGACCTCTGCTCAGGCAGGGACATCTTCAGTTCTCCTGCCTACTATCTCCAGCAGAACGATGTGGTATATGTTACACCTAACGATACCAAGAAGAGAAGCTCTACTCTCAACGGAAATACCGTGCAATCTACGGGATTCTGGATGAGCATCTCATCTCTCATCGTTACCATCCTCACCTTCCTGAAAGTAAATTAATAAAGAAAAATGATACAGAATACTACTCAGGCTAACCAGCCAGTACAGGTGAATCCGCTGCTCAGACGCAATCAGGCTGACGACTTCATCCGCCTGCAGGATCTCTTCTATCTCTGCCTCGCCAAGTGGCGCTGGTTCATCCTTTCGCTAGCCGTAACTATCGGCATCGCCACCTATTACATTCTCACGACCCCAAACGTATATCAGCGCACCGCTTCCCTGATGATCAAGGACGACAGCAAGTCGCAGGGCATCAGCAGCGATGTTTCCTCTATGTTCGCTGATATGGGACTGGGCAATGCCAAGAGCAATGTAAACAATGAACTCATTGCTATCCAGTCGCCTGTCGTGCTCCTGGAAACCGGAAAGCGGCTCAAGCTCGATGTAGATTATGCCATCGACGGTGCCTTCCACAAGGAGGCGCTCTATGGCGGCGATCTCCCCGTAACCGTAGATTTCATCGGCTGCACCGATGATCAGAGCGGCAGCTTCCAGCTCCAGCTCAAGGGCGATGGCTCTTACGTCATCAGCAAGCTCAAGGGCATTAACCGTGATAATCTTCCGGTAGATGACAGCGATGAGATTTCCGGCAGATTCGGACAGATCATCCACACCCCACTGGGAAAGATCAAGGTAGATAAGTCTCCTTCGTATTCCCAGTTTGTAAAGAATGGAGATGCTCCGGTGCTCTACGTATCCCGCAGCAACATCTATGCGATGACCGACCGCATCAAGGGTTCGCTCGCTGCCAGCCTGAGCGAGGAGAAATCCACCGTCATCGACCTTACTTATAAGGATGTGCTCCCTAAGCGTGCAGAGGATGTCATCAGCACCATCATCTCCGTTTACCGCAAGAACTGGCTTGAGGACAAGAACCAGATGACCATCTCCACCTCTCACTTCATCACCGAGCGACTGGGCGTGATAGAGCGCGAGCTGGGCGATGTGGATAAGAATATTTCTGCCTTCAAGAGCAGCAACCTGCTGCCTGATGTAGAGGCTGCCGCACAGCAGTATATGCAGAAGAGCACCGAGGTGGACAAGCAGATCATGGATCTCAACTCGCGCCTCGCCATTGCCCAGTATATCCGAAACTATCTCACCGGCAAGGTGGGCAAGAACCAGCTCCTGCCTTCCAATACAGGCATCGAGAGCCCGGGCATCGAGCAGCAGATTGCTGAATACAACAAGAGTCAGCTGGAGCGTAACAACCTGGTGGCTAACTCCAGTGAGCAGAACCCACTGGTGGCTGACTACGACCAGAGCCTTGGCTCCATGCGCAAGAGCATCACTGCCAGTCTCGACAACTTCGTGGTAACCCTCAAGACCCAGCTGGGCACCCTGCAGGCCAACGAGGCTGCCACTACCACCCAGATTGCCAGCAACCCTAACCAGGCTAAGTACCTGCAGACCGTGGGTCGCCAGCAGAAGGTCAAGGAGTCGCTCTATCTCTTCCTCCTCCAGAAGCGCGAGGAGAACGAGCTTTCCAAGGCATTCACCGCCTACAATACCCGCATCATCACCCCTCCTACGGGCGACAACAAGCCGGTGGCACCCGTGCGCCGCAACATCATGCTCGTAGCCTTCGTGCTGGGATTCCTCATTCCGGTAGTCATCATCTTCGTGCGTGAAAACATGAATACCACCGTGCGTGGCAGAAAGGACCTGAAGAACATGAATGTTCCGTTCCTGGGTGAGATTCCATACTCTATCAGCCGCAAGAACCGTCCTACGCTCGAACAGCGCATCAGGTTCTGGAAGAAGCCGAAGGAGGTGCGCCAGATAGTAGTGAAGGCAGGCAAGCGCGACATCGTGAACGAGGCGTTCCGCGTATTGCGTACCAACTTCGAGTTCACCATCGGTACCCATCCCGAGCAGAATGTCATCGTCTTCACCTCTCTGAATCCGGGATCCGGTAAGAGTCACCTGGCTGCCAACATGGCGATGTCGCTCGCCATCAAGAAGAAGAAGGTCTTGTTGATTGACGGTGACCTCCGCCACGGATCTACCTCTATGCTGATAGGCAGTCCGGGCGAGGGATTGAGCGATTACCTCAACGGCAGAATCGCCGACATCCACGACATCCTACACAAGGGAGAGGAGAGTGGACTGGTGAAGTATTTCGATGTCATTCCTATCGGAACCATCCCTCCAAACCCTACCGAGCTCCTCTTCACCCCATTGCTGGAGCAGATGATCAAGACCATGCGTCAGGAGTATGATTACGTCTTCATCGACTGTCCTCCTATCGAGGTGGTAGCCGATACCCCAATCTACGAGCAGTTTGCCGACCGCACCATCTTCGTAGTCCGTGCCGGCCTGATGGAGCGCAACATGCTGCCAGAGATTGATGCCCTCTACAAGGAGAAGAAGTTCAAGAACATGACCATGATTCTGAACGGCACCAAGGCCCGTGGCGGCAGATATGGCAGCCACTATGGTTACGGCTATGGTTATGGCTACGGCTATGGCTATAATTATAATAAGGAAAAGAGTGGGGGGGCAAAATCTTAAATGAATGGATTATAGAATAATAAAAACAGATGTTTAAATTCTTCCAGAAAATATTCAATCAAAAAAAGCCATCAGGGAGCACATGCAGTCTCCCTGATGGCATCGATTACCATTGCCATATACTCCCTGGCGTGGATGATGGCTTCCTGGATCCTGAAAAGAGCCTGGAACAGCTTCGCATCTACGAAGCAAGCGGAATCCATGAAGTCTGGTTCACCCCTCACATCATGGAAGATGTTCCGAATGAGCCCGAAGAACTCCGCCGGGTCTTCGAAGATTTCAAGGAGAAGTATCTTCTGGATTTTGCCCAGAGACATCCTGGAAGTCAGGCATCAGGAGCAGAAGGAGCGAAGCCATCTTCTGCTACCGATGCAGAGCCCCTTCAGCTGCATCTCGCAGCCGAGAACATGCTGGATGCCCTTTTCGAGCGGCGCCTCAAGGCTGGCAATCTCCTGCCCCTGGCTGAGAAATACCTGCTGGTGGAAACCAGCATCTTTGCCCCACCGATGAACTTCCGTGGACTGCTGGAGCGCATCAGAAACAAGGGCTATACCCCGATTCTGGCTCATCCCGAGCGTTACCTCTATATGAAGAAGGAAGATTACGAGGCACTCAAGGCGCAGGGCATCCTGTTCCAGCGCAACCTATACAGTCTCCGCGGTCAGTATGGCGAGCGGGTGCAGAAGCGGTGCCGCCAGCTCCAGAAATGGAACATGTACGATTTCGTGGGCACCGATCTCCATCGCCTAACCTCGGCAGGACTGAACACAGAAGGCTGATGCTACGGCAGTGAGAATGGTGATGATGAGATCAATGATCTTCTTGACGCTTTCTTTTTTCATGAGTATGGAAAAATTGAAATGAATAAACTAGGTGATAAAGATGAACCAGGACTCGCAGATATCCTTTCATAGCTGTATGTTAGATATTTCCGGGCTTCAGTATGGATGCTTGCAGCCCCCTTGTAGCTATAGGAATATCCCTGACGCCATCCTGGCTTCATCCCTCTCTCAGAACTTTAAAAGTTTACGTTGTCACCACTCTCTGATGAGTCTCCACCGCCACCGGTTTGATTCTCATCAGTACCCGAACCTGACGGATTCTTGTCCTGACCGGTACCTCCAGTACCTTCAGTATCTCCGGTACCACCGGCATTATCACCCGCAGAATCCTCGGAATCTACTCCAGGAACCTGCATTTCGCTGGCAAGGAGAGAGGAAACCTTCTTTACTTCCACATCCAGGTTGCCGGCAGCCAGCTCGCCGGTACCACGGCTTCTCAGCTTGTAGCCCTCGATGTTCTTGGCGATGCTGAATTCCTTCTCAGACTTCGCACCCACCTTGTTCTTGATACCGATGGAGAAGATGGCGAGGTCGTCGATCTTCACCGAGATACCCTGCAGGCAGAGCTCCTTGATGCAGAAAGCCATGTCGGTAATCATACCCTTGATGGCTCCCTTGGAGAAAGGAGTGTTGTGGCCCGCCATGTGAGCGGCAAGACCATCTACACCCATCATCTGCGTAGTGATGGCATAAGCATACCACAAGCCCTTGGCATCGGGCAACTTCTCATTCTTGTTCTCTTTCAATGTGTACAAAAGCATAAGCAATAACGTTTTAAATGAAACACGATGCAAAGATACGACATTCGGGAGCCGCAACTCACACTTCCTGATGCATCCTCACGCTTATTGCCATATTCTGCCATCTTCTCACTTTTTCCGTTTTCCCGGATTCTAGGGCTCGCCCAGGAAGTCGAAGATGATGGCCACCTGACGGGGAAAGAATCCCTTGTCCGATTTCCGGTAACCCACCTCCTGAAGCTTCCGGTAGAGTGGGGTACACTTCTGGATCCATCTTCTCAGATGGGCGTTGGCTACTTCCGGAGATGAGTCCGGAAAATACAGCAGGGCTATCTCCTGCTTGGTATAATATCTGATTTCTGGTTCGTTCTGCATTCTATATGATGAGTTGAAGGGTTAGAGATGATAAGTATCTTGGTTTTCGGAAAAAACAAGATACTTACCGCAAAAAGTAAGTCACTTATGGGGCGTAAGCCGGTCAGTTCCGGTCGTCCTCCCATTCCGATGGCGATACGATGGCATCTGTGTTCATCTCGCCCACCTCTTTCTCTATCACGAACCAGCCCATGCCTTTCGATCTGCGCTTTCTCTCGAAACCCAGACGCAGCAGGGTACTTGCCAGGTTCTGCTGGTAGATATACCGGCTCAGGGCAGGACAGCCGCCAATGCGCTCCAGAATCTCCGAAGAATAGCGGAACTTGATGTATCTGGCTTCCACGTCCTTGCCAGGCACGCGGTAATAGCGCAGAATCTGGTCCTCCATATAGTTGGAGATCATGAACATTTTGTTGTGCTCGCGCATCACCTCGATATCCTCGGTGGTGAGCCAGAATACCCAGCCATCCTCGTGCTTGCGCTGGCGCTCCATCACCTCCTTGCCCAGCGCCACAGCCTGGGCATATACGTGCTGGTAGTCGATGGGATGGTCTATCGGACTGTCGATCGACTCGATGAGCCAGGGTGAGTAACGGCGGTTCTCTTCCTCGCTGATAATCTGCACGCTGTTGCTCGTGCCGCACATGGCAGCACGGTGGGGCAGTTCCGTACGGTACTTGTCGTAAGGGCGGCGGATGGAGAAGAAGAGCTTCGTTACGCAGCTCTTGAAGGCACTCAGGTTCTTGCCGAATGCCGTCTCAAACTCGTCGAGACACATCAGCGCCTTGCTTGCCATCGCCTCCATGAAGTCCTTGTCGGTATAGCTTGCCGTAGATTCATTGATGAAGTAATCGTGCAGTATCTTAGGCAGCAGCTTGTCGAAGAAGGTGGTCTTGAAGAGACCGCCCTTGCCCACGAAGATAAGGATGGTCTGACCTACCACGGTATCCGTTACCCAGGTCACCACCATGGCTACAAACCATTTCTTGAAGAAGTATCTGAAATCTTCCTGCGTATGGTGGGCACCATCCGTATTCGCAATGTGAATGCGGTCGGCGAGCATCTCAATGTAGTCAGTCTTCCCGTCCCATGCCGGGAGAGCTGTGAGATAATCGAGCAGAGGATTGTACTTCTCGCTGAAGTCGCTGTTGATGAGGGAGTGGAGTCTGGGTAGCAGCGTCTGCAGTCCGTCCTCTTCCATCTCTATCCAGAGAGAGTTCTCTATGTTGTCGTCCATGCGGGTCCAGTGGTGAAACTTGCCCTTGATCACGTCGCGGCTGCATACCTCGTAGTAGCCCGTCACCTCGTTGCGGTGGAACTCGTAGCGCATGCTGAGCCACTGCTTCAGCATCTTCATGGATGGCTTCTTGCCGTATGATTCGCCCTTTCGCATAAACTGCCAGGTGCCTCGCTGTTCCTGGTGCTTGTAGGCCTGGTTCATCACACTCACCGTCTTGGGATACTGCGCGCTGAAGTGCTGGTCGGCATAGTCGGTAGCCTCCTTCTGGTCGATGTTGTACTTCAGGCAGGTGAGTCCGAAGTTATACACATAGTCGTTGTGGCGGCTAGGCTCAAACGCTTTTCCCCACGTTTCCAGCAGCTTCTCTATCGATGCGGCAGCTTCGTCGATGGTAGGGATGTGCTTGGCTAGGCTCACCATCTTCTGTGATGGTTTTCTGCGTCGGCTGCTGCGTCGCTCATACTTCTCAGCCATCGACTTCTTGAAGTAGAGTCTCTTGATGTCCTTGGACTCCAGTTCGAAAGGCTTCGAGTTCCAGCAGAAGTAGGCGGTAGGGTCGTGGGCAAGGCCGCACATGCGGGTGATGTCGCAGCACTTCTCATCGGCAGGCACGCCCAGCAGGATGGAGAAGTAATCCATCGCCTTGCGTACCACCACGTCGAAGAGTTCCACCGCCGTAACCTCCGGGTCATCAAACGGCTTGTAGCGGGCGAGGATTCTGAGTCCGTGACCGCTTGCTGTCACGTATCTAGCCATCACGTATGGGTCCTTGTCGGCCTTTGCGATCACCTCCTGCATCTTCTCCTCGGGAATCTTGTCGATATCCACGGCAAGCCAGTAGGTAGGCTTCAGGATGTTGGCCACCTGCTTACCCTGTCCGTCCATGAGCGCCGAGGCAGTGATGCCCGGCATCATGAGCTTGGTGTTGTCGGCGAGAGCCTTGCTGATAGGTACCTGCTTGCGATAGAGTTCGGTGTGATTCTTGGTCATTTCATCGAACTTGATGATTCTTACTAGCTCATCCTTGTTGATAAGCTGATGACCTTCGCTTGAAGCGATGGTCCAGAAGAAAGAGGGCATTACCTCTTCTACTTCCTCGCTGATTGAATAGTTTTCATTCATGATCTTTTAATGTTTAAGAATTTTGATCTATTTGCTTCTTATTTGCTTTCAGAGTCTTTTAGTCTCTAAGTCGTTTGATTGATTTTTAGACCAGACTGTTTATTGTTTACGGGGGCAAAGGTAGATATAAGAATTGAAGATATTTTTTCAGTGCGTCAAAAATGGCGCATATTTACAAATTTTAAATTTTAAACAAGGAAAATGTTGTTTACTGACAAAGTAAATGAGATTGTTCAGGGAATCAAGGATTTCCAGGGCAAGTCTGAGGGAAAAAATGCTTCCTCATGAGTGTGTAGGTATTTTCATCGAGAAGTTCCACAAGTTTGTAACCAAGGAGTATCACGATGATGAGTTCGAGAATACGCTTACAGAAGAGGAGAAGCATTGGCCCAAGCGCAAGGAGGAGATTACCGAGCGCTTTGCGATTCCGGTACATCTGCTGAAGAGTTACAAGGATCACGATGTGCATCTGGATGTTGACACATTCTTTCAGGTAAAGAAGTGGGTGAAGTCGTATCTTCCTCATTATTTTGCGGGATCAGAATACAAGAAGCTCTCTGAGTCAGATCAGGCTGCTTTGCTGGCAGAGGCAGAGAAGGAGTTGAATCTCATTCTGAACCGCCTGTTGGATTAACGGAGATTCAGTGAAGTGTACCCTATATATCCGGAAAACCAGTATTTTCAAGTGTTAAAAACGCAAAGTAACTATCTGTAATTCCTTTCTTTACATCTTTTGCACGTGCTGTCTATACAAAGTTACAGGTAAATAGGATACATCTCCCCGCCCGCCCCGCTCCAGGAAAGAATCTGCGTCATCTGCGCAATCTGCGTGACAAGAAATTCTTCCTGATGTGTTAAAAACCAGAAATCCCTTGGCTATTTCAGATATTTCCCTTATATTTGCATTTGAAAAAGAACTAAAGGAAAGAATTATGGGCAAAATCATTAATAAAACGATAACAAAGATAGTTACAGAAGAGGGTATCTCTCTTTTTCGTCGTGTAACTAAAGTTTTGATGCCAAATGGCAAGTATCGTTATCCTGTTGATTATTTTGATGCAACTCCTGGAGTTGTTAAGATTTCGAAAGAAGAAATGGATAAGGTTGCAATACCTGTTTACGAAAAGTTAATCTAATGGATCGATTGATGTCTGATGGGTATCCTTTTATCTTTCAGATGATAGATAAAAGTGAGAGTGATGAGTATCTGATTCAAACCTTGCAATATAGGTTTAAGTCAGACAAATCTCATCATGCCTATATCGTAAGAGTTGAATGTTATAAGAAACATGCTTATTGCGTTAAGTTCTTTGATAAGGCAAATATCAACAGTAAGAACAAGTTTAGTCTTCGTTCTAATACATTTGAGGCGAGAACGATCCTCTATACAATGTTTCACATAATGTTAGATGTATTAAAGCGAGACGAGTATGCTTCTTTCTTTTTTATTGGAGCAGAAGATGAAAAGGATCAAGATGGAATGGTATCTCGTCGTTTTCGCTTGTATCGTCGTTTCGTGCTTTCAACGGTATCTGATGACAAGTTCGAGCATTTTAGAAGAAATGATTTATCCTTATATATACTTGTAAATAAGAGATATGTAGAAGATACAGCTTCTTATGCTGCAGAGTTAGCAAGCATTGTACAAAAAATGATGCGCTAGCCGACACCACTCGCAATTCTGTTGCGTGAAAAATCTGTGTTCATCTGTGAGATCTGTGGGACAATGTTAAAAACCAGAAATCCCTTGGCTATTTCAGATATTTCCCTTATATTTGCAGCATGTAAGGTACTAAATATTAGAATTATGAGAACGTTCAATTATAATGAAATGCCTCATGAAGTTTTAGAAATGGCTTCAGAGTACGCCATTAAGGAAAGTCGTTCGGGAAGAGGTCTATCTCATTCTCAGGCAATGGAAAAGATTAAGGAGCAAAGAGGATGGAGAAATCATTAATATTATGGTGATAGCTCATTACAGGCAGTCAACTGGCACTGTTGCAAAAATGATTAATCGCTTCATCGAGCATCATACGAAATAAAGTCATCTGCCAGATGTTAAACTCTCACAAATCGCCTTTCCATCCCTGGCGGTCCCATCCCGCATAACCTGGCGAGACCTTTGATGGTCCGCCAACCTTATAGCGTAGCGGTTCGAGCACCGAGTAGGGCGGTTTTCCTCTTCTTCCCTGAGGGGAGAAGACCGAGATGAGAGGTGGAGCCTTCTTTAATGGTAAAGAAGGACGGGATGATTTTAGAACAAATCTCTTTGCAGGAGAGACGGAGAGGTAGAAAAAACTCTTATAATATTAATTTCAAAACAAGTTTTACTCAATCAATATCCAGGTAAGAATCCCCTCAAAGCGATTCTTATCTGGCAGGGACTCTATGTCCTAAAATTCTGATACGAACCAATTGTATTGTTAGAAATAGTCAAAAAGATGTTTAATATTAACCTTACTTATCTTAGTGGGGTTATACTCAATAATAAGAAATGGATATGTATAAAGAAAAAGTGATAAAAATGGTTGACGATGGTCAGCTGCCCCGACAGTTATATAAGTATAGAAGTTTATCGGATGGATCTAAAAAATATACATTAGATATTTTTCGCAAGTGTGAGTTATATTTCAGTGCTCCTCAAAATTTTAATGATCCGTTTGATTGCAAACTGTCTCCAATTATAGAATCTCCAAAGAAATTTGCAGAAGCTATGGCAAAGAGACAGACTCTTAATTATAAGAAAGAGGATGTTGAATCTTCTTTGAATGCGAATCCTGATCTTTTGCAAAATATGAAGGATGCAGTAAGAAATGTTATGAATAGACATGGCATCTGTTGTTTTTCAAAAAAGAATGCCGATTTATTAATGTGGTCTCATTATGCAGATTGTCATACTGGCATTTGTTTAGGATTTGATGTAAAAAAGGATCCTGGGTTCTTTACTTTTCCTATAAAAGTGAATTATCAGGATGCCTATCCAAAGATAGATATTTCAGAGGAAGGTAAGTTAATAGAGTATGTTATAGCCTTGATGAGTACTAAATATTCGGAATGGTCTTATGAAGAAGAAATACGAATTATGAAAAATTCTAATAAGGCATATTCTTTTAAACCATCAGCTTTGGTTTCCGTTATTTTTGGATGCAAGGTTGATGATGCTGTAATAGAGGAGGTAAAACATGTTGTTGAAGCTAATCCTAATTTAAAGCATGTTAAGTTTTATAAGGCAGTTATGGATGATACTGACTTTAAGTTAAATATTTTGGAAATTGATTAGAAGTAAATAAAATGATATTTTCAAGAGTAATCAAGTCAAAACTATTTAGTAATATTTTTAATCAGTTCTTGCTGTATGGCTTTAGCCATTTATTGCCTTTTTTGCTGATGCCGTATCTGTTGGCAACAGTAGGGGTTGCTAAGTATGGACTGATAAATTTTGCAATTGCATTTTCTTTTTATTTTCAGGTGTTCCAAGAATGGGGATTTGACCTTTCAAATGTTCGACATGTTGTTAAATACAAAAATGACCAAAAGCAATTGAGTTTGACTTTTTATAGCATTCTTTCTTGCAAATTTTGTTTGGCATTCCTCTCTCTCTTGGTATATTTGTCTATTGTCTTTATTATACCTGAGTTTAGAAAAAATGAAGTTCTTTATCTTCTAGCTTTTGTTCGCTTGATGGGTATATTAATATCACCATATTGGCTCTTTCGCTCTATGGAGGATGTGAAATATGTAACAAGAGTATCTTTAATAGTTAAATGTATAAGTATACTACCTATTTTTCTAGTTGTAAAGAAGCCTGAAGATAATATTTGGGTAATGTTTTTCTTTGCTTTGGAAACAGTGTTGTCTGGAATTCTTGCTTTAAGTATTGCTGTAAAGAAGTATAAGCTCACATATATACATGTTTCAGTTAATGATATACTCTACTATTTCAAGGATAGTTTTCCATTTTTTACTTCTATGTTCTTGACACGTATTTATCAAACATCAAATACTTTCATATTGGGATTAGTGTGCGGGGAGTTTGTTACTGGTATATATTCTGCTGCTGAAAAATTACATAATGTATATACTTCATTGATAACTCCATTAATAGAGGATATTTTTTATCCTTACTTTTCTCGTATAAAAGCCTTTGGTAAGATTAATATGATGGTACTATCTATAATAGCAATCAATTTGCTGATTATTGTAGGTATATATATTATCGCCCCATTTATCATACCTTTGTTTATTAAAACAGAACTACATGATATTTTATTTGCATTTAATTTGTTCTTACTTTTATTAGTAGTTAGAGTTCCGAATGATATATTAGGTTTTCCATATCTGGGAGTATTAGGAAAAATTAAAGAAGTAAGAAATTCAACGATAATAGCAACCATCTTTTATGTTGCTTTTATGCTATTGTTTGTTTCGCTAGGCATTGTTTCAATATCTAATTTTATATATTTATTGTTAGCCACAAATATCATTAGTGTTTCTTGTCGTTTGAGACATATATATAAACACTTTACTCAAAATAAATAAATTCTATCTGGAAAAGATAGTAAAAATAAGTAATGGTATGATTTTTTTTAGACGATATTTAGTATTTGTATATATAATCAGCCTTTTTGTTGATATGTTCAATGGATACTGTCGAATGTTCTTGAATATAGAACCAGTTTTTCCATTAATATATAAAGGGGCAATCATTCTTTTTTCTTTACCGTATGTACTTAGGCAGAAGAAGATATTATTATGCTTTTTGATATTTGCATTAATTTTGTCTATAGACATGGTAAGTTGGGTTGTTCATAGTCATTTAGAAGGGTTAACTGTTCTTTTTAATGAGTTGATTAGGTTGGTTTATCCATTCTTCGTTTTTTCTGTTGTATGGTATTATCGAAATATAACCAATAAAGATGAACTATTACATTATGCAATGTATTATGGATTATTTCTGTCTACATCTGTTTGTGTAACAGCCTTTTTAGGAGTCGGGGCGAATTCTTATGGTGATGATTTTGGATATGGTACAAAGGGGCTTTTTACAGCAGGTAATGATTTATCTCTCTCCATACTGCTTTCGTTTTGTATTTGTATGTATTATCTGATGCAAAAGGGAACTATAAAATATGTACTATACTCTCTTCCTTTTATTATAGTTTCATTGTTAATTGGAAGTACTGCTATTATGATTGGAACTATTGGTATTTTGTCAATATTAACACTCATTCCATTCGTTTATAGATATCAGTATTCTAAGACATTCTATTTATTTAGGTATGCCTTGTTATGTTTAGGCTTGCCATTAATCATATATTTAATGTATCGTATAACTCAAACAGATAGTTATACGATGAATAAATTTAATGTTCATAAACTTCTTGCTGGATCAGCAAGAAAAGGATTGGCTGATGCGTATTATGCATTTTCATCAACTTTCGATACAGCAGATATGATTTTTGGAGTGGGACCTGAAAAACTATATTATGGAGTAGGTTATAATTTTTTTGGCACCATAGAACAGAAACAAATAGAAGTTGATCATTTAACATTATGGGGTTTTTATGGATATTTTTTAGGAACCTTAATTTTGTTATATCCTTTACCAGCTCTGATTAATTATATGAGGAGATGGACACTTTTATCTATATGGATGGTAATTGCTTTACTTCTTTTCTTCTTTCATGGTATATTTGCAGGTCATGCCTATACTTCAACTACTGCATGTATCCCCCTTATGATGATATTGATTGCATCAATATACCAAGATAATGAATATAACAACAATATAATTTATGATGAACAGTATTAAGTCTTTATATTATCATGCTCCATCACCTGACGGTTTTGAGCGATTGATTAGATATTACATAAAGCGAGGGTATCGTTTTATTGATGTTTCGGAATTGTTATTAATTTTGAGTAGCAAACAGAAGGCTATTGAAAAGTTAGCGTTTGTTTCTTTAGATGATGGACGAAGAGCAAATCTGCAATTGTTACCTATTATAGAAAAGTATAATATTCCTATTTGTATCTTTGTTTCTACTGACCCTTTAGAGTCGGGCAATTATTGGTGGGATTTTGTTATCAAAGAGAGGGGAGTGCAGAAAATGAATGAGTTTAAAGAGTTGTCTTATAACGATTTCTATTCACAACTTTCTGAGATGCAGAAACGTAATGTTATACCAAGAACATCTTTAACAGTAGATGAAGTTAAAATGTTATCTAGGCATCCTTTGGTAAGCATCCAATCTCATACCGTAAATCATCCAATTCTTACCCATGTGCCTGATGATGTATTGAATTCAGAATTGAATGATTCAAAAGTAGTTTTGGAACGCATAACAGGTGAGGAAATTTTCGCATTTAGTTATCCTAATGGTTCTTTGACATCTCGTGAGGTGGATGCTTGTAAACTTCATTATAAGTTGGCTTTTACTACAGAACAAAGAGATATAAAATTGGGAGACGATTTGTTCCTTTTGCCTAGATATGCACTGACAGGTCAATATCATCGTGATTTGTTGAAGGTGTGGGGCGTATGGAAATGGCTAAAAACAGTTAGTAGTATTTTGCATTTTTAAATATGTTGCCTTATAATATTTTATGGAAGTAATAAAAGTAAATGGAATAAGGTATGCGGTTGAATCTTTTCGTACAGAATTAATGGGATTTGCAATCATTCTTATTATGCTGTTTCATTTGGGCATATTGCCTTTTGGTGAATGTGGTGTTGATATTTTTCTGTTTCTCTCAGGTTTTAGTATGTATCATTCCCTGAAGAAAAACCCTTCAATCAATCATTTTTATAATAGAAGATTAATCCGTATATTGCCTACGTATCTTTTGATCGCAATTCCTTTTTTCGCTTTTCAGGTAGATTCTGTAGAAGATTTTCTTTGGAAAATAACTAATCTAGACATTGTTATTCATGGAGCAATGGACGGTTGGTGGTTTATAACAATGATACTATTATGCTATCTGTTAGCTCCATTAATGTATAGAGGGTTAAGAAAGATGACTATGGGGGGGCAGATCTTTATGTTCTGTCTTCTTTTGTTGGTATGTATCGTAGCAGGCGAAAATCTTGAAAATATCCGAATCTTTATGGTAAGGATTCCTGCTTTTTTCTTGGGTATGTGTCTTGGGTTTGATAGATTTACTACTCAAAAGAGATTTGTTTCTTTTGAAATTATTGCAGCTGTCACCTTGACTATATGCTTTGGTTTCCTTCTTTTTAAAAATCATGATTTCTGGATATATCGGAAAAGCTATTATACGATTATTGTATATCCATTAGTCTTGTCAGTTATACAAATGATTAAATTCTTGCCTGTTGTAGGAAAAAGATTGTTGGCATATCTAGGGTGCATAACATTGGAGCTATATATGATTCACGAAAGTCTGATGGTTCCTTTGGCTAAATATTTATGTGAGTTTTGGGGAGAAAGCTGGTTGTTTGCTTGCAGTTATAGATGTCTTTCTATTGTATTGAGTATCCCTGCAGCCTTGATTCTTCATCAGGTTTCAAATAAAATAATAAGTTTCATTAGTGTCCGATAAAAATTGGACACGTTAATTAATCAAATAGTCACAATGATAGCTAAAAAAATATCGGGCCATGTGTTGACTGTAGGAACAGATTACAGACCTTGTAATGGAGGAATATCTGTCCTGTTAAATGGCTATTCTAGATTCTTTGAGAGATTTAATTTTATCAAGAGTACTAGAAAAGGTAATAAGATAATAAAGTTCTTTTGTTTTGTACAATCAATAATTCTACTGATTTGTTATAGTCTTTTTGGTACTAAAATAAAGATAGTGCATATCCATACTTCCACATTTACTTTCTTAAGAAGAGAAAAATGGTATATTTATATTGCACACTTCTTAGGGAAGAGTACAATAGTGCATATACACGGAGGTGCGTTTGAAGAAATATGTAAAAAGCATAAACGGCAATTACAAAAAATCTATAAGAAAGTCGATTATGTGGTATGTGTATCTAAATATATAGAGGACTTGGTAAAACACTATGAAATTCACGATAGGACCATTGTTATTCCTAATTTTATAGAGAAACCAAATGTTATTAAGAAAAGTCAAACGATTAATGATGTAGTTTTGTCTTTCCTTGGCACCATTGACGATAATAAAGGTATTTTTGATGTCATAGATATAATGGGGAAAAATCAAAACTACTTTAGAGGAAAAATACAGTTTTATATAGGAGGTTTAGGGCAGGCGCAAAGATTAACTCAACAAATAGCCACCTATGGTATAAGTGATTTTGTACAATATCTAGGTTTTGTAAAAGGTAATGATAAAGCAGAATTGTTAAGGAATACTGATATTTACATACAACCATCTTATGTTGAGTCTTTTGGAATCTCTATATTAGAAGCTATGAGTTATGGAGCATCTATAATTTCAACTCATGTTGGAGGAATACCTGAGGTTGTAGATAATAATAATGGCTTTTTAGTAACTCCTGGTGATTGTGAAGCTTTAGTTGAAAAAATGAAATTACTTATAGAAAATGCGGATTTACGATTAACGTTCTCTGAAAACTCTATAGCTAAGAGTAATTTATATTATATCTATGAAATAGAAAAAAAACTAAAATCATTTTATATTTCAATTTTAGAAAAAAATGCTTAAGAAATATATTAAAGAAACAGCCAAATATCTTTTGCGTTGTTATCCTGTTATTCAACCATATGTCAAGCGTATTGATGCTATGTATGAGATGAGTAATGAGGATTTGAAGAAGCGTAATGAAGAACGGTTCCTGCATATTTTCCGCCGAGCTTACGATAAGTCTCCTTTCTATCATCGACTCTATACTAAAGCAGGTATCAAGAAGGAGGATGTCTCTTGCCTGGATGATATCAAGAAACTGCCGGTTATCACCAAAGATATGGTGAAGAAGCATGCAGCGGAACTGCTGACAGTTCCTAAATGGCAGGTAATGGCGGGACATACTAGTGGTACTACAGGTACTCCGCTGACTGTTTACAGTAGTTGGAGTTCTATCTGGTGGAATCAGGCATATACTTATTCCGCTCGTTTGAGGAACGGTTTTAAGTATGGACAGCCATTGGTTTCTTTGCGTGGTAATTTAGATAGGAATACTATGCATATGAAGGTACATGTTAGTAATACGCTTTATCTGTCCAGTTATTGCATTAATAAGGATACCGTGAAGGCTTATTATGATATGATTATACAGCATCAACCAGTGGCTATTGAGGGTTATCCTAGCTCTCTTTATACTTTAGCTCTGTGTATGAAGGAAGCTGGATTGAAACTTCATATTCCTGTAGCCTTTACATCTAGTGAAACTCTGCTTGACTATCAGCGCCATTTGATAGAAATGCAGTTGGGTACTGAAATCTATGATAATTATGGTATGACCGAACAGACCATATATCTACAAGAAGCTTTTAATCATCAGGGATATTATGAGCTTCCTGGATATAGTATTAATGAATACTTGGAAGATGGCGAAATTTGTACTTCATTGACCAATGAGGCTTTTCCTTTAATCCGATATCGTTCAAATGATGTGATAGAAATAGCCGAGTTAAATACTGATAGTCCTCAGACAATAGTGAAAAGTATAGAAGGACGTAAAGAAGATTTCCTGATTTGTAAGGATGGTAGTCGTGTTAAGCGATTAGGTTTTATCTTTAAGGGGGTGAATCATGTAAAGTATGGTCAACTTGTACAAGAAAATAACGGGTTCTTAAATGTAAATATTGTTCCAGATCAAGGTTTTGCTAAACAGGATGAAAAGACAGTTGAAAATAATGTGTTAGGACGAATTGGTAAGGGCAATGTTGACTTTAAAATCAATCTGGTGAAAGAAGCGGATTTAGTATATACCAAGCGAGGAAAATTCAAGTTCTTGATACACCTCTCCAGCGTTATGGGGGGTAATTTAGATTAATTGTTAACGAAATAACAAAAGAAAATAATCATGAATAAAGTCTATTTGGACGAAATGATTTCTGGTATAAAGAGTTGGTTAGTAAAACATGACTATAATTATATAGAATGTAATGATGTACCAACTTGTCTTTTTGTTGATAATCAGAAAATAAACGTTTTGATAAGAACATTCTTTAGATTGTGTCCTATCAATGTTCGTAATATGAAGTTGAAGGAAGGACATTTGTTTCCCATAACTCCTCAGGTAAATGTCGCTTTATTAAAGGCTTATTCTATAGAGAAGGATATTAATGTCTTAGAAAAGATATATGATAGGGTACTTTCTCTTCAGTCCCCCAAAGTTGATAATTTTGCATTGAAGCAAGGTATTAAGATTGCCATAAGCTTGTATGAAGATTCGGAGGATGATCCAACCCCGTTGAATACTGTTTGGTTTGGACAGTTCTTGCTTGAAGATGAATCGGGCATTGTTGCCGAACAAGAACGAAGGGAAATATTAATTTCTATAGCAAAATATCTGATAAATGAATTGGGATATATTGATTATGGCGAAAATGGCATTTATTTTCGATATGGTCATCATATAAAAAGGGAAGTTTTTAATGCTAGTGCTATTATAAGTTCTTTTTTGATAGAACTTGGAATGAAATATAAGATTAATGAATATACACAAATGGGCAAGCGTGGCATTATTTATATATGTAATAAGCAGAACGAGGAGGGTAGCTGGTTTTATGCAGCTAAGCCTGAAAGAGCTACTATCGATTGTTTCCATCAGGCTTATATACTTCAAGCATTGTGTAAAGTTCAAGATTTTCTTGATTTTGAAATAAAAAATGTGATTTCTAAAGGGGTTAAATTTTATCTTTCTTTATTTGAAAATAAAGGAGAATATCTCATACCAAAGCGCTATGATAAAAGATATATGCCACATAATACTTGGTTGTTTGTAAAAACGGATGGAAGAGATATTGCCGAAGCATTGATTTTCTTTTCTAAATTTTTTCCACGTCCTGATTTGGTTTCAAAGCTATTGAGTTATTCGTACGACTGTTTTTTTAATAAAAAGAAAGGATATATGTATCCGGAAAGATTTATTTATGGTATGAATAGAATACCTTATATAGAATTTCAAGCTTGGTTCTTGTATGCTTTTAATGTTGTAAAACAATATGCTTATGAATAATCAATATCGTGTAATATCTATTTATTCTAATTTTGCTAATCAAGGAGGAGCGCAAGATGTTACCTTGCAATTGGCTCATGCTTTGAATGAAACAGATACGCCAATAGTATTGACTGATACGCCTTTGAGTAAAATTGATGCAGTTTATAAGAATAAGGCTGTTTTTGAGCAGTTCTCTATGCGTAACGTGTTTAAATATGCATCTTGCAATACGGTTTTCTTATCTCACCACAGAAAGAATACGACGCTTTTGGAGATTTTCCGAATAATTGCTTTCTGGAAAACATTTAATATTATACATGTAGCTCATAATACGTTTTCAAATTTAAAGTGTCTTTCCTGGCTTCCTAAAAATATTATTGCAGTTTCTAATGGGGTTAAAGAAAATTTGGTTGATTTTTTTTGGCAACAGCCCCAAAATGTCCATGTCGTATTTAATGGAATTAAAGATTTTTATCAGAAATCTGAGCAGACCAAGGAAGATGGGGAAGTTAAAGTGTTGTTAGCAGGCCGTATTTGTTCTGTGAAGCAACAAGTAGAATTAGCTAAATTTTTAAAATGTAAGCTTAAAGATCATATTAAAATCAGTTTTGCTGGAAAAGGTGAACAAGCAGAGGAACTTTTGCGAGTAATCAAAGATGATAAACATTTTGAGTATCTTGGCTTTATTGATATGATCCAGGAATTGCCAAATTATGATTACGTAATGCTCTTTTCTAAAAATGAAGGATTACCCTTATCTTTAGTTCAAGGCTGTATGTTAGGTAAGCCTTTAATTACGAATGATATAAAACCTGTACTTGATGTGAATAAAGATGGCTTCAATGGTTTCGTTTGTTCAAATTTTGAAAGTCTATTAAACACCCTGAATACTTTGCCACTTCCTAGTAGCGAACAATATATCAAGCTTTCTAGGAACTCTAGAAATCTGTATTTGAAATCTTTTGAAGATACTCGCATGTTCAATCAATATAGGCATATTGTAGAAAATGCATTCTTTTCTTAATGATGGTGTTGTAAATAATGAGGAGAAATAACGAAAAACGATATATATTCAAAATAACAAGATGAAGACAATTTCATTGAACGGGGTAAATGTATATCCATTTACTTCGGAAGAGCAATTATTGAATTATGTGGATGAGCACAAGGGAATTCTTGTGGCTATCAATGCCGAGAAGATTCTGCATGCCACCACGCAAACCAGAAGTATTATCAACCGCAACCTGGGCTATTGTGATGGTGCGGGAGCGATGATGGCTTTGAAGCAGAATGGTGTGAAGGATGCCTGTAAAATTCCGGGATGCGAACTCTGGCTTAAGATAGTTAAGCGATTCTATCAGGAAAAGACCTTCTATCTGGTTGGCGGAAAGCAGGCTGTGATTGAGGAGACCGTAGAGAAACTGAAAAAAGAGTATCCCGGTATCAATATCGTGGGCTATCGCAACGGTTATCTGAAAGAGGAGAACGCTGAAGAGAAGCTGATAGGAGATATAGCCAGAAAGAAACCGGATGTGGTATTCGTGGCTATGGGATCACCTAAGCAGGAACTGCTGATGGAAAGAATCCAGAAGTGCCATCCTGCAATCTTTCAGGGATTGGGAGGCAGCTTCGATGTTTATACTGGGCATGTGCAGAGAGCACCTAAATGGTGGGTTAACCATAATCTGGAGTTTGCCTATCGACTCATCAAGGAACCTAAGAGAATCAAAAGACAGATTCATCTTGTGAAGTTCGCATATTGGTTGATAACTAAAAAAATATAGGTATATGAAGAGAGTAATGTTAGTCTTCGGAACCCGACCTGAGGCCATCAAGATGTGCCCGCTGGTAAAGGAGTTTCAGAAACACAGCGATGAGTTTGAAACCATCGTTTGCGTAACAGGTCAGCATAGAGAAATGCTCGACCAGGTATTGAACATCTTTGAGGTGAAGCCTGACTTCGACCTCAATATCATGAAGCAGGGACAGGACTTGTATGATGTTACCGCCAGGGTATTGACAGGTATGAGAGATGTGTTCAAGGAGTGCAAGCCTGATGTGGTACTGGTACATGGGGATACTACTACATCTACAGCTGCCGCCCTGGCTGCATTCTATCAGCAGATTCCTGTAGGTCATGTAGAGGCTGGTCTTCGTACCCACAACATCTACTCGCCTTGGCCAGAGGAGATGAACCGACAGATTACTGGCCGTATTGCCAACTACAACTTTTCGCCAACTCCTCTTTCTGAAAGCAATCTCAAGGAAGAGAAAGCGCAGGGAAAGATCTACGTAACTGGTAATACCGTGATTGATGCCCTGCACATGGTGGTGAATAAGTTGAAGAACGATGAGACTTTGGCGAAGGAGCAGGAGGGTATCCTCAAGAAGGCGGGGTATGATGTAAACCGACTTGCTGACGGCAGAAAACTGGTATTGATTACCGGTCATCGCCGTGAGAACTTCGGTGAGGGCTTCATCCACATGGTGACTGCCATCAAGGATCTGAAGAACAAGTATCCGGAAGTGGATTTCGTTTACCCAATGCATCTGAATCCGAATGTAAGAAAGCCTATCCATGAGGTGTTTGGTGAAGATTTGAGTAACTTGGGCAATATGTTCTTCATCGAGCCGCTGCAGTATCTGGAGTTTGTATATCTGATGGAGAAGGCTACCATCGTACTCACTGACTCTGGCGGTATTCAGGAGGAGGCTCCAGGATTGGGCAAGCCTGTGCTCGTGATGCGTGATACTACGGAAAGACCGGAGGCTTTGGCCAGCGGAACAGTTCACCTGGTAGGTACCGACTACCAGAAGATTATGGATGAGGTAAGCACCCTGCTGGAAGATGAAAATGCCTACGAAAAGATGTCGAAGGCTGTGAACCCTTACGGAGACGGTAAGGCTTGCGAGAGAATCGTGAAGATACTCGCTGAATAAATAAAAGTAAAACAAATTAAAATTAAATGATATGATTAATGTAATTGGTTTGGGTTACATCGGTTTGCCTACAGCCTTGATGATGGCTGCACACGGTGTAGAGGTGATTGGTACTGACTATAACAAGGAGTTGGTGGATACTTTGAATGCTGGTCATACTACTTTCAAGGAGGATGGACTGGATGAACTTTTCCAGAATGCGCTGAAGGCTGGTATCAAGTTTACCACTGAGTATCAGGAGACGGATATGTATATCATTTCTGTGCCAACCCCATACGACAAGTTTTCTAAGAAAGTTGATGCATGCTATGTTGTTGAAGCCATCAAGGATGTGATGAAGGTATGCCCTAAGGGTGCTACGGTTGTCATAGAATCTACCGTAAGTCCGGGTACTATCGACAAGTTTGTCCGTCCAGTGGTTGAGGAGAATGGTTTCGTTATCGGTGAAGATATCAATCTGGTACATGCTCCAGAGCGTATCATCCCTGGTAATATGGTATATGAACTGCTGCATAACAATCGTACCATCGGTGCAGACTCCAAGGAGATTGGCGAGAAGGTGAAGGAATACTACAAGAGTTTCTGCCAGGGTGAAATCGTGGTTACGGATATCCGTTCGGCAGAAATGACCAAGGTGGTGGAGAATACCTTCAGAGCTGTGAACATCGCCTTTGCCAACGAGTTGTCTCGTATCTGCCGTCACGATAATATGGATGTGTATGAAATCATCAAGATCTGCAACATGCATCCTCGTGTGAATATCCTGCAGCCTGGTCCGGGCGTGGGTGGTCACTGTATCTCGGTGGATCCTTGGTTCCTTGTGGGTGATTACCCTCAGTTGGCTAAGGTGATTGATGAGTCTATGAAGACCAATGATTCGCAGCCTACCTTCGTATTGAACCGCATCTATGAGATTATGAAGGTGAACGGTATCACAGACAACCGTCG
>ULSN01073948.1_pt1 | contig 27508 bp, 26 predicted proteins | sample 1956771 | NCBI WGS metagenome assembly ULSN01 (sample SAMEA4835709, study PRJEB28245) | human gut metagenome | biome: gut microbiome; material: fecal sample | place: Denmark | collected 2008
GCAGCAACGATTGAGGAATGGCTGATGGCAGCGGAATACATTATGAGCGAGGGCAACGAAAACGTTATCCTTTGCGAACGCGGTATCCGCACCTTTGAAACCTACACCCGCAATACACTTGATGTAAGCGCTATTCCTGCAGTAAAAAGACTCAGCCATCTGCCGGTAGTAGTTGACCCGAGTCATGCAGCAGGCATGTGGTGGATGGTAGAGCCCTTGGCTAAGGCAGCAGTTGCAGTCGGTGCAGACGGTTTGTTGATTGAAGTACATAACGATCCGGAAGCAGCATGGTGCGATGGTGCCCAATCCTTGAAGCCGGACCGTTTTGCTAAGCTGATGGGCGACCTCAGAGGCATTGCGAACATTGTCGGCAGAGAGTTATAATAGTAGTATGGCAGATTAGGAGTGATTTTTTTGGAAGCTGATTTTGGTGGCGAAAATAGAAGTACAAGGTGGCAGGAGCTCAGCTTTGCTATCGTTGGCCTGGGGCTGATTGGCGGCTCCTATGCCAAAGCATTGCGTAAACTGGGCGTTAAGCAGATTATCGGTATAGAGCGTGATGCAGCAACACTGCAGGAGGCAAAGCAGCAGGGCTTGGTTGATATTGGCATGACTGAGCCTGATAACCGGCTTAAGGAGGCCAACGTAATCATTTGCGCTATTTATCCTGAAGCAATCGTGGGCTTTATAGCTGCAAACGTTGATTTCTTTAACGAAAGCGTTTTGCTGACTGATGTTGCAGGCATTAAAAACGATATGATCAGCAGAGGTCAGGCACTTTTAAAGGATGGCATGGAATTTATTTCCGGCCATCCGATGGCAGGACGTCAGGGCAGCGGCTTGGGCATGAGCGATGCGCATATTTTTCAAAATGCGAATTACATCATCGTGCCGGAAAAGCATAATACGCAGGCTGCTGTCAGCTGGCTGGAGCAATTTGCTCTGGCTCTTGGCTGCAAGCATACTGTGCAGGTGACACCGGCGCAGCATGATGCCACTATTGCCTATACCAGTAATTTGCCGCATGTTACTGCGGTAGCACTCATGGACAGCGCTTCTTTTGATGATAAGACCAAGTACTTCGTTGCCGGCAGCTTCCGAGATGGCACTCGTGTAGCAGATATCAATCCTGAATTATGGTGCAATTTATTCCTTGCCAACAGGGAAAAGGTTGCGGATGAAATAGACAAATATATGGAGCAGCTGGCGCTGTGGCGCGACGCTCTGCGCGGTGACGACGGCGAAAAGCTGAAGGAGCTGATGCGCAAGGCGGGAGCACGGAGAAGGGAGCTTTTTTAATGAAGAAAATTCATGTTGCATTAGGCGCTCATGCCTATGATATTGAAATAGCCGCCGGCCTGCTGCCGCAGGTCGGCTCTAAGGTTGCAGCTTTGCTGCCGAAGGCGCGCAAGGTTGCAATTATCAGCGATACAAATGTTGCACCGTTATATGCGGAAAAGCTACAGGCTAGCCTCGAAGAGGCTGGCCTTGTTGTGCATAAGGTGGTAATTGAAGCCGGAGAGCAGAGCAAGAATATGCAGGTGCTCAGTGATGTACTGGAGCAGCTTGCTGCAGCAGGACTCACGCGCACCGACGTTGTGCTGACGCTTGGCGGTGGTGTTGTCGGTGATTTGGGTGGTTTTGCCGTTGCCAGCTTTATGCGTGGCATTGCCTTTGTGCAGATACCGACTTCACTGCTGGCGCAGATTGACAGCAGCGTGGGCGGTAAGGTTGCCGTAGATTTGAAGGCCGGAAAAAATCTTGCCGGTGCCTTTTATCAGCCGAAGGCTGTCTTTATCGACACAGATTTGCTGGCAACGCTTTCTACCCGCTTTTTGCACGATGGTCTGGCAGAAGCGATTAAATACGGCTGTATTAAGGATGCGGCGCTGTTTGAAAAAATCGCCGGCTATGCTGATGATGCGGAGCTTTTGGCAGATATTGACAGCGTGGTTGCTACCTGCTGTGCTATCAAAGCGCGCATTGTAGAGCAGGATGAATTTGATACAGGCCTGCGTATGCTGCTGAATTTCGGTCATACCTTGGGACATGCCGTGGAGCAGCATTTCGGCTACAGCTGCTTTACGCACGGCGAGGGCGTAGCGATTGGCATGTATCAGCTGACTAAGCGCACCGAAGAGCTGGGAATGACAGCTAAAGGCAGCGCCGAGCGTATTAAGAGCGTACTTGAAAAGTATAATTTGCCGTTGACTGCGGGCGTAGAAAAAGCGCAGCTGCTTGATACAATGGCAAGAGATAAGAAAAAGAACGGCAACAGCATTACCCTCATTATTTTGCAGCAGATAGGCGAGGGCGTACTGCAGAAAGTAGATTGGCAGGAAGTGCCAAAGTATTTGGGGTGAGGCTAAATGGAAAAGGTAAAAATTTATCCTGCAAAATTGGCAGGAACGGTGCAGGTTCCGTCATCTAAAAGCATGGGACACAGAGAAATCATTTGTGCAGGTCTGGCAGGCGGCACCAGCATTGTCGATAATATCAGCATGTCCAAGGACATTGAAGCAACGATGCGCGTTTTACGTGCTATGAATGTAAGTGTTGACGAAATACCCAGCATGATAGAGGGACGTAAGGCTTTGCAGATTACGGGCACAGGTCATCCGATTGCGGCGGCAGATAATGTTGACTGCGGTGAATCCGGTTCAACCTTGCGCTTTTTCATTCCTTTGGGAGCAAACCTTGGCTGTCCGCTGACCTTTATCGGTCACGGCAAGCTGGTATCGCGTCCTTTGCAGGCATATTACGATATTCTGGATAAGCAGTTTGTTCAATATTTTAATGATAACGGCAATCTGCCTTTGACAGTCAACGGTCATCTGATGCCGGGTAAATTTGAACTGCCGGGAGATGTCAGCAGTCAGTTTGTCAGCGGTCTGCTTTTTGCTTTGCCGTTATTAAAGGGTGATTCCGAAATTATCGTTACTTCGCCGCTGGAATCTGCGTCTTATGTAGATATGACGTTGAACTGCCTGGCGAAGTACGGTGTTAAAGTAGAAAATGTAGATGGCGCACATCGTCATTATCTTGTACCTGGCAAGCAGCGTTTCAAGGCGCAGGACAGCAAGGTTGAGGGCGACTGGTCGCAGGCAGCCTTTTGGAATGTCGGCGGTGCTTTGGGCGCAGGCATTACGGCAAGCGGTGTTGACTTTGCTTCGCTGCAGGGTGATAAGGCTGTGGTAGAAATTATGCAGCGCATGGGTGCTGATATTGTTAAAAATGCTGACAGCGTAACCGTAAACAGTGGTGCAACGCAGGCAACGGTAATAGATGCTTCTGACTGTCCTGATATTATTCCTGTGCTTACCGTGCTGGCGGCAGTCAGCGAGGGAACAACGAAGATTATCAACGCAGGACGCTTGCGTATCAAGGAATGCGACAGACTGGCGGCTATGACGAGTGAATTAAATAAAATGGGCGCAGAAATTACGGAAGAGGCCGAAGGCCTGACAATCAGCGGCAAGCCGGAAGGCTTGCGCGGTGGTGTAGAGGTAGATGCCTGGAATGATCATCGTATTGCTATGAGCCTGGCAATTGCTGCACAATGCTGTGCGGAACCGATTACATTAACCGGCGCAGGAAGTGTAAGCAAATCCTATCCTGACTTCTGGGAGGATTACCAAAGCGTAGGCGGAAAAATTGAGGTGCTGGCATGAGCGGAATTTTTGGCATGAATATAAAAATGGCGATATACGGCGAATCGCACGGCAAGTCCATCGGTGTAGTGCTGGACGGACTGCCGCCGGGACTGGCGCTTGATGAAGCAGCGATTGCTGCCGAAATGGCGCGTCGTGCTCCCGGACAGAATGCGCTGAGCACAGCACGCAAGGAAAGCGATACGGTAGAAATCCAGAGTGGCTTCTTCAATGGCTTTACGACAGGTACGCCGCTGTGCGCACGTATTGTCAACAGCGACCAGCATTCCAAGGATTACAGCATTCTAGCCGATAAGATGCGCCCAGGTCATGCGGATTACGCAGGCCATGTACGTTATCAGGGCTTTAATGATTATCGCGGCGGCGGCCATTTTTCCGGTCGACTGACGGCACCGCTGGTTTTTGCCGGTGCCGTAGCCAAGCAGGCGCTGGCGCAATATGGTATTGTTGTCGGTTCGCATATTCTGCAGATTAACGATATCCAAGAAGAGCGCTTCAATCCAATGGGTGTAAGTGATAAAGTATTGGCAGAGCTGCATGCGAAAAAGTTTGCGGTTATGGATGATGCTGTCGGCGAAAAAATGCAGGAGCGCATTTTGCAGGCTAAGAGTGAGCTTAACAGCGTGGGCGGTGTAATTGAAGCTATTGCACTGCATTTGCCTGCAGGTATCGGCGCGCCGTATTTTGATTCTGTGGAAAGCATGCTGAGCCATGCGCTTTTTTCCGTACCTGCGGTTAAAGGTGTGGAATTTGGTGATGGCTTTGGCTTTGCCAGGCTGACGGGTGCTGAAGCAAATGACGCTTTGCATTATGTTGATGGCAAGGTGCAGGCGCTGACGAACCACAACGGTGGTGTTACCGGTGGTATTACCAACGGCATGCCTTTGGTAGTGCGCGTAGCGATTAAGCCGACACCTTCGATTGCGCGAGAGCAGCAGACGGTAAGTCTTAAGGAGCAGGCTGATACAACACTGGCAATTGTCGGCAGGCATGATCCCTGTATTGTGCAGCGTGCTGTGCCTGTTATCGAAGCAGTGGTAGCGTGGACGCTGTGGGATTTACTTTTAGAAGCGAAGAAATGGGAGAAATAAGATGCAGGAGCTTGATTTAGAAAAAATCCGCCAAGAAATAGACAAGGTTGACCAGCAGCTGGCAGACGTACTGGAAAGCCGTCTGCAGTTAGTTATGCAGGTAGCTGCCTATAAAAAATCCAAGGGACTGCCTGTTAAGGACAAGAATCGTGAAGCCAAGGTTATCGAAAAGGTAGCAGGTTTTTTGGAAAATAAGGATTATTCCGTTGCTGTGAAAAATATTATGCGCGGTATTATTGACCAGGCCTGCCTGTTGGAAGAAACTGCTCTGGCTGAAGTAAATGACAAAACCTTTGAAGTAGCCTGCTTCGGTCCGGCAGGTTCCTTTACGCATCAGGCGTTGGAGGAATATTTTCACGGACGTCAATACAACCGTCATCATTTCCAGACCTTCGAAGAAGTAATTTCCAGTATCAGCGATGGCACTATGGATTACGCTGTGCTGCCGATAGAAAATTCTTCGACAGGCGGTATTACCGAGGTATATGATTTGCTGCGCCAATATGACTGCAGTATTGTAGGTGAGCAGTGCGTAAAGATTGAGCAAAATATGTTAGGCTGTGAGGGTGCGTCGCTTGGCACGATTAAAACAGTGTATTCGCATCCGCAGGGCTTGAAGCAGTGCGCTGATTTCTTCCATGATTATCCGGATATAGAGCAGGTTCCTTATTTCAGTACATCCAAGAGTGCTGAGGAGGTTGCCGAAAAGCAGGATGTAAGCTTGGGCGCTATTGCCGGCAAGCAGGCAGCGGAGCTTTACAACCTGAAGATTATTGCTCCGGCTATCAACAGCAACAGCAATAATTACACCCGCTTCGTTATTATTGCCAAAAAACCGGAAATCGTAGCGAACGCAAATAAGATTACGCTGATTGTTGCCGTGAAGCACGAAACCGGCTCACTGTATAAAATGCTTGCCAGCTTCTACCATATGGGGTTGAATATGCTGAATCTGGAATCGCGTCCGATTGTCGGCAAAACGTGGGAATACTTTTTCTACATCGATGTCACCGGTAATCTGGCAGATCCGCTGGTTATCGATGTGATGGAAGAAATAAAATCTAAGAGCACCTATTGCAAGGTTCTTGGCAACTATCGTGCTTATGAACGAAAGGAATAAACAGATGAAGCATTACGGACTTTTGGGCGGTAAGCTGGGACACAGCCTTTCACCGCAGATTCACGAGCTGTTTTTTAAGTATACAGGCATCGAGGGCGATTATACGCTGCTAGAAACAACGCAGGAGGACTTGCCCAAGCGCATGGAAGAGCTGCGTGCCAACTATGCGGGCAGCAATGTTACCATTCCGCATAAATTGCACGTTATGCCGCTGTTGGACAGCATTACACGTGAGGCCAAGGCTATCGGCGCTGTAAATACGATTAAGTTCGATGAAAACGGTGCTGAAGGCTATAATACCGATTACTTTGGCTTCGGCAGAATGCTGGAATACAATAATATTGATGTGCGTGCTAAGCGCGTTGCGGTGCTGGGCACCGGCGGCGCTGCGCGTGCAGTTGTCAAATATATGGTTGATAAGCGTGTCGGCAAGCTGTATCTTGTTACGCGTGACGTTGCCCATGTTGATAAGGATTTCCTTAAAATTGCGCCTAAGTGCAAGTTTATTGATTATGACGGCTTAGCAGCGCTGACCGGTGATGTGATTGTCAACTGCACGCCTGTGGGCATGTATCCCAAGGTTAACGCTGCACCGGTTACGCCTGAAGAAATCAGCAATTTTGATGCTGCTGTCGATTTGATTTATAATCCCAAGCAGACTTTGTTCTTGAAGCAGGCTGCCGAGGCAAAGATGCAGACTGTCAACGGCTTGTTCATGCTTGTGGCACAGGCTGTGGCTGCACAGGAAATCTGGCAGGGCGAAAAATATGACAGCGAATTAATCGTCAAAATCATGCAGGATTTGGAGCAGAATATATGAAAAATATCGTGCTGATTGGTATGCCGGGCTGCGGCAAGAGCACCTTTGGCAAGCGTATGGCGAAACGCTTGCAGCTGCCGTTTTATGATGCTGATTCTGTACTCGAAGAGCGCGAGCAGCGCACGATAAAGGCGTTCTTCGCGGAAAGCGAGGATGCGTTCCGCGCAGCGGAAACGCGCACGCTTGCGTATCTGGCGGAATGTGACGGAGCTGTTATTGCAACCGGCGGAGGTGCCGTGAAGCGTGCCGAAAACATGGAGCTGATGAAGCGCGGCGGTGTTGTAGTTTTTATCGACCGCAAACCGGAAAACATCATCGGATGTATTGCCGGGGATGCGCGTCCGTTGCTTGCTGCCGATAAGCAGAAGCTTTATACTTTATATAACGAGCGTATTGCGCTGTACCGCCAATATGCGGACTATACGATAGACAATAACGGTGATTTTGGCCGCGTGTTGCGCGAACTGCTGAATATTGCCGCTAAGCTGGAGGGATAAAAATGCGTAAAATTTTAGTTTTAAATGGTCCTAACATTAACATGCTGGGCATCCGTGAAAAAAATATCTATGGCCGTGATGATTATGACAGCCTGTGTGCTTATATTCGCTCGGCGGCTGACCGCCTTGGCGTAGAGGTGGAGCTGCTGCAGAGCAATTATGAGGGCGATATAGTTACCGCTATTCAGAATGCTTACGGTCATTTTGACGGCATTGTTATCAATCCGGCGGCATTTACGCATTACAGCATAGCAATTCTGGACGCATTGAAGGCAGTAAATATTCCTGCGATTGAGGTGCATATCAGCAACATCCATCAGCGCGAGGAGTTCCGCCATCATTCTGTAACGGTGGCAGGCTGCGTCGGCCAGATTTGCGGCCTAGGCTTCGCCGGTTATGCGTTGGCAATGGAAGCTTTGAGTGTGTATGAAGCAAAATAGCATATAATAATTTTGGTAAACAGTCTTCGAGGCTTTGCTTTCGGAGGCTGTTTTGTTATAATGATTATAGAGTAATATTTGCTGACAGAAGCAGTTTTGACGATTAAATTTTCATAATAGTAAGATAATATTAAATTCGTTCTTGGAGGTGACATTATGGGTAAACGTGTAGTAATCGTCGGCGGGGTGGCCGCCGGTATGAAAACGGCGGCGCGCTTGCGCAGGCTGGATGCCGAAGCAGAGATTATCGTGCTGGAACGCGGACCGCAACTGAGCTATGGCGCATGCGGCTTCCCGTATTTTATCAGCGGTGAGGTTAAGAGTATGGACAGCTTTGACCATACACCGCAGGGTGCCTTGCGCGACAGTACTTATTTTGCGGCCGTGAAGGGCGTGGATGCCCGCTGTGGCTGTAATGTGCAAAAAATAGACAGAGAGCAAAAATGCGTGCATTATATGGAAAAGGGAGAGCCTAAACAGCTGTCTTATGACGTGCTGGTGTTGGCAACAGGCAGTACGCCGGTGAAGCTTCCCTTGCCTAATGCTGATGCCGCAGGCATTCACAGCTTTTGGTTCCCGTGGGATGTTGAAGCAGTAGATAAAGAAATTGCCGAAGGCGGCGTTAAGGATGTAGTTATCATCGGCGCAGGCTTTATCGGTCTGGAGCTGGCAGAAGCTTTTGTGCGCCGTGGTTTGCATACCAGCGTTCTGGAACAGCAGGACAGACTGCTGCCGCAGCTGCTTGATGAGGATATGGCAGCACTGCTGCTGCGTGATACGAAAAATCCGCTGCTCGATATTTATCTGGAGGAAAGAGCAGGTGCCTTTACCGTAGAAAACGGTAAAGTTAGCGGAGTGCAGACAGATAAACGCGTAATCCCGGCACAGCTGGTTATCGTTGCCGTCGGCGTGCGTCCGAACGTGGAGCTGGCGCGTGAGGCCGGCCTTGTTATAGGTCCGAGCGGCTGTATTGCGGTTAACGAATACCTGCAGACAAGCGATGATGCAATTTATGCCGGAGGTGACTGTGCGGAAAATATTCATCGTGTCAGTGGAGCCAAGGTGTTTGTGCCTATGGGTTCTACCGCCAACAAGCATGGCCGCGTGATTGCGGATAATATTTGCGGAGCGCGGAAGCAATATCCCGGTGTCCTGGGGACTGCCGCCTGTCGCTTCTTTGCGCAGGAAGCTGGGGCAACCGGTTTGAACGAGCGGACTGCGCGGCAGGCCGGTATTGATTTTGCAAGCGTAGTTGTACCAGGCTTCGATCGTTTGGGTTATATGCCGGGAGTAGGACGTATTGTGCTGAAGCTGTTGGCAGAAAAGAGCAGCGGACGCGTATTGGGTGCGCAGGCTGTCGGAGCGAGCGTAGCAAAGCGCATTGATACATTGGCGGCGGCAATTTCTTTAGGTGCAACACTGGAGGATTTGTCCGGACTTGATCTGGCTTATGCTCCGCCGTTTAATACGCCGATTGAGAATATCGCAACTGCAGCCAATGTCCTGCAAAATAAACTTGACGGACAGCTGCGCAGCATTAATCCTGTAGACTTTGAAAAGAACCGTACGCAGGAGGATTATTTATTCGTTGATGTACGCACGCCGTCAGAGGTGGCAGCTAAGCGTATTGCCGGCATTCCGTCGAGAGTAAATCTGCCGCTTGATACCTTGCGGACAGTAGATATCAGCAAGATGGATAAAGAGCAGAAAATAGTTACAGCCTGTCAGATTGATTTGCGTGGCTACGAAGCGGAGGTTGTCCTGCGCGCCCGCGGCTTCAGTGATGTTTACAGCCTGGAGGGAGGCATGAGCGGTTGGCCGTATGCAACGGAAAGTGATAACAACAAAAAGTAAGCATATTAATATTATTATGCAAGGAGGAGAAAAGCATGAGTGAATTTAGTGAAAAAATGGGCATGGCAGCAGGTAACAATTTTAAGAGCGGTTATAACTGCTGCGAAGCGATTGTGGAAACCTTCCGCAAGGAGGCAGGCGTGAATATTGATGATAACGCTTTCCGTCTGTGCTCCGGCTTTGGCGGCGGCATTGGCCATGCGCGCGATTTGTGCGGAGCGATGGCAGGCTGTGTGATGGTCATCAGTACGTTGGCCGGCCGCAATCAGCCGAGCGATAAGCCATTGGCAGAAATTTATCCGTTAACGCTGGAATTCCATGAGCGCTTTGCCAAGGAATTTGGCTCCTGTGCCTGCGGTGATTTGATGCCTTACGAGTTTAATACGCGTGAGCATTTGAAAAACTGCCTGAAGCTGGTGAATAAGGTGGCGCAGCTGCTGGCTGTTTATCTGGAAGAAAAGGAACTGCTGAAGTAATATTGGTAAGCTAAAAGGGACTGTCGCGTAAGTAATTTTTACTTGCGGTGACAGTCCCTTGATTGTTTTCTTTATATGTGTGAGAATGCGTAAATACGTCAAAAGCAATAAGAGAAAATTGAAAATAAATTTTAACGGCAAAAATAATTGGCTATCAAAACAAATTAATTGAAGTTTTTGCCGTCAACATGCTATACTATTCTTAGATATAACGTAACGGAGGTGAGCAGATGAAGTATCTTTCAGTAGCGGAAACAGCGAAAAATTGGCAGATATCCGAGCGCAGCGTGCGCAATTATTGTGCGCAGGGACGTGTGCAGGGAGCAGAACTGCATGGCAGAGTATGGAGTATTCCTGAAACGGCAGTAAAACCGGAGCGTGTTAATAAGAATAAGCAGAGCGAACGCAGCTTGTTGAAGGTTCTGCAGGAAGAAAAAGCAAGCAGATATGCAGGCGGTATCTATCATAAAACGCAAATTGAGTTGACCTATAATTCTAATCATATGGAAGGCAGTAGACTGACACATGAGCAGACGCGTTATATTTTTGAAACGAATACGATTGGTGTGGAAAATGAAGTTTTGAACGTGGATGATGTTATTGAAACTGCTAATCACTTTCGCTGTATTGATTTGCTTATAGATAAGGCAAAGACTGCTTTATCCGAAAAGCTGATAAAGGAATTGCACTTTATTTTGAAAACCGGCACGAGTGATGCGCGTAAGGATTGGTTTGCTGTCGGTGATTATAAAAAGCTTCCAAATGAGGTTGGCGGCAGAGATACCGCTTTACCGGAAGAGGTTAGCGAGCAGATGCGAGCGCTTTTGGCAAAATATAATGCGAAAAAGATTAAGACGTTTAAAGATATTCTGGATTTTCATGTGCGTTTTGAAAGAATTCATCCGTTTCAGGATGGCAACGGACGCGTTGGCAGGCTGATTATGTTTAAAGAGTGCCTAAAGTATCATATCGTTCCGTTTATTATAGAAGATAATCTGAAAATGTTTTACTATCGCGGCTTAAAGGAGTGGGGCAAGGAAAACGGTTATCTGACTGATACCTGCCTTGCTGCGCAGGATAGATATAAGGCATATCTTGATTATTTTAGGATTGAGTACGATTGAGAAGATCGTATTCGTGATACTAAAAAACCAAAAAATAAGAAGTTCTGCTTATGGAGTACCGCATAATTTAGTGTGATTTGTCAAAGAAAGATAAATTGTTTTATAATAGAGATAAGGTCTAAAAGATAGGAGAAGTGCTGTGAATAATTATGGAGAAATCATTATCTATCAGACAGATGATGGTTTGACAAAAATAAATGTAAATATGCAAGAAGAAACAGTTTGGTTATCTCTTGATCAGATGGCTGAACTCTTTCAGAGAGATAAATCTACCATATCGAGACATATCAAGAAAATTTTTGAAGAAGGCGAGCTGCAGCGAAATTCAGTTGTTGCAAATTTTGCAACAACTGCCGCAGACGGGAAAGTATATAACGTAGATTATTATAACCTTGATGTTATTATCTCTGTTGGCTATCGTGTGAAATCTCAGCGAGGCGTTCAGTTCAGAATTTGGGCAACAAATGTGCTGAAAGAGTACATGATTAAAGGTTTTGCTATGGATGACGAACGACTGAAAGGAAATGCTGGCGGGAATTATTGGAAAGAATTACTTGATCGCATCAGAGACATTCGTTCCTCTGAAAAGGTGCTGTATCGTCAGGTACTTGATTTGTACGCAACAAGTGTTGACTATGATCCACGCAGTGATGAATCTGTAAAATTCTTTAAAATTGTGCAAAATAAATTGCATTATGCAGCACATGGACATACTGCCGCTGAAGTAATTTATGAAAGAGCAGATGCAGAGAAACCATTTATGGGGCTTACTTCATTTTCCGGAGAATTGCCGGCATTAAAAGATATTGGTATTGCGAAAAACTATTTGCAAGAAAATGAACTGAAAATCTTAAACAATCTTGTATCCGGTTATTTTGATTTGGCAGAAATCAATGCCATTGAACATAAGCCGATGTATATGCATGATTATGTAAAACAGCTTGATATGGTGCTGTCTTCGGGAAATCGCAAATTGCTTGAAGGTGCCGGTACTGTCAGCCATAAGCAGGCTTTAGAAAAAGCAAAGGCTGAATATCGAAAATATCAGGAGATTACATTATCTCCGGTGGAACAGGCTTATTTGGAAAGTGTAAAAGAAGTTGCGAAGGAACTGAAGAAGAAAAAATGATATAAAGGATAAAAACGTTTCATTGTATAATAAAATTGCACACTTGAAAAATCTAAGAAAAACTGAAAGTCCGAAAAACCCCGTAATATTAACATTTTCGAGACTTATGGAGGAATATAGAGATTATGATAAAAATTCTCTTTATCTGCCACGGCAACATCTGCCGTTCGCCGATGGCAGAGTTTTTATTGAAGGATATTGTAAAAAAGCGCGGTATTGCCGCTGATTTTGAAATTGCTTCGGCAGCTACGAGCAGGGAAGAAATAGGCAACCCTGTGCATTACGGCACGCGCAACAAGCTTGCGCAGCTTGGCATCAGCGTCGCAGGCAAGCAGGCAGTACAGGTAACAAAGCGTGACTACGAATATTATGACTTGCTGCTGGTGATGGACAGTAATAATATCCGTAATTTGCGCAGAGTCATCGGTGAAGATACGCAGGATAAGGTACATCTGCTTTTGGATTATACCGAGCGCAAGGGCGCAAGCATTGCTGATCCGTGGTATACCGGTGACTTTGAAGTGACCTATGATGATATCATGGAAGGTCTGGAAGGCTTGCTGAAGTATCTGCAAAAGAATTAATTTAAGTATAAGCAAAAAATAACCGGCTGCAAACAATTTGGTTTGTTCTGCAGTCGGTTGTTTTTTTTGACCTTATAACAAATTTTCCTTATGCTCCAAAATGCAACGGATAAATTCCTTGCTTGCTAATGGCAGTTTGCGCCTGTCCTTAGTTACAATGCCTAAAGTGCGGATGATGGGCGGTTCGATAGGCAGTGTAACAACATTATAGCTTGTCTTGTGCAGTACAAGCTCAGCTAAAACTGAAACACCAAGTCCTTGCTCAACCATTGAGAGAATAGAGTAATCGTCATGAACTCGTAGCTTGACGTTTGGCGTGATGCCTGCTGTGCGCAGCGCTTCCAAAGGCTCACTGTAGGCGCCCTCTTCCAACAGCAGGAAGGGTTCTTCTGCCAAGTCCTGCAGCAGCAGGGATTTTTTCTTGGCCAAGGGATGATTCTTGGGCAGTACAGCGAGAAATTCACCGGATTTTATGCTTATAGTTTCCATACCTTTGACGGCCTGCGGACTGACAAAGCCAAAATCCACTGCTCCGGTTCGCACCCATTCCGGTATACTGGTATAGTCACCCTGATGCAGGACAATTTGAATATTAGGATGCTCCTGCCAAAAGGTGCGGATTATACCGGGAAGCCAATGGCAGGAAACGCTGGAAACCGTACCGATGCGAACAATACCTGAATCTAAGCCACGTATTTCTTCTGCTTTGCGGCGCATAGCCTCGTATTGCAGTACCGAGCTTTGAATAGACGGATACAAGTGTTCTCCTTCTGGAGTTAACTGAATTCCATAACGGGAACGATATAAAATTTTCATGGCCAGCTCTTTTTCCAAGGAGGCAATCATCTGGCTGAGTGCCGGTTGGGTGTAGCCAAGCAGCTCTGCCGCTTTAGTGAAGCTGCCGACTTCGATTACTTTGAGAAGTGCTATATAGCGTTGCATAATTCAAATAACCTTTCTGCATATAAAGATACGAAACATTAATTTTTCTTATATGATTCTTTAGTGTATAATAAAAGCCTGAAAAATACAAGAGGCAGCAAGATATACAGTTGATACTTATGCTGTCATCTGCGTATGATATTCTTATGGAAAGGTTGTGTTGTTCATGAAACAATATATTGTTGATGCATTTACCGACAAGGTTTTCAGCGGTAACCCTGCTGCTGTTTGTGTAATGGAGAAATGGCCAGATGATGCTGTTATGCAGAATATCGCTATTGAAAATAATCTTTCTGAAACGGCTTTTGCTGTCAAGGAAGGCGAAGCTTATCATCTCCGCTGGTTTACTCCTGGTGGCGAGGTAGAGCTTTGCGGTCATGCGACGCTGGCAACTGCGTATGTAATTACCCATTTTTATGAGCCGGAAAAGAATAGTATTGCGTTTGATACGCTCAGCGGACGACTGACGGTAGAAAAACAAAATGACATGCTGATGATGGATTTTCCTTCCTTTAAGCTGCAGCCTGTTCCTGTTACTGAGAAAATGCTGCAAGCGTTGGGTGTAAAGCCTGTGGAGGCTTATTTTGGCGCCGACATGGTCTGTGTTTTGCAAAATGAGGAAGAGGTGCGTAATGTTAAGCCGAATCAGGAGCTTATCAGACAGATGGATGGCGTTTGCCTGCATATTACTGCACCGGGAACGGATTATGATTGTGTAACACGCAGCTTTGCGCCTAAGTGTAATGTAGCAGAAGATCCGGTATGTGGACGCGGACACTGTCATGTTATTCCCTATTGGGCAGCAAAAACAGGAAAGAAGGAATTTACAGCTTATCAGGCTTCTGCCCGTGGTGGTGTGCTGTACTGCAGCTATGCCGGTGAACGCACTGTGCTTCGCGGAAAAGCAGTATTATATGCAGAAGCTGAGATTTATGTTTAAAAAATGAATTTTGTAATATTGTACGAAATTTTCAACAAACAAATTTCCGTGTAAACCGTTAATAAGTTAACATAATTTACCATAAAAATAGATAGAATTAATCGAAAACGGTATTTTGCTTGTTTGTTTTAGATTGTGGTGCTACAATAAGTGTTACGGTAAAATAATATAGTTTCCAATGAAGAGAGGTTTTTAATCATGAAATTCGCAACACGTATGGAGCGTATGCAAGCTTCTGAAATCCGCGAGCTGTTAAAATTAACTGCTCAGCCTGATATTATTTCCTTTGCCGGCGGTCTGCCTGCACCGGAACTGTTCCCTGTAGAAGAAATTGCCAAGGTTTCTCATGACCTGGTATTGAAGGAAGGTCGCCAACTGCTGCAATATGCAACTACCGAAGGCCGTCCGTCCCTGCGTGCAAAAATTGCTAAACGCATGGCTGATAAATACCACACCAATGTTGATCCCGATGACATTCTGATTACCACCGGTTCTCAACAATGCCTGGACTTCGCAGGCAAGCTGTTCCTGGATCCCGGTGACGTTGTTCTGTGCGAAAGCCCGTCCTACCTCGGCGCTCTGAACGCATTCAACGCTTACCAACCGAAATTTGTTGAGGTTCCTACCGATAACGGCGGCCTGATTCCGGAAGAACTGGACAAAATCCTGTCCACCACTCCGAACTGCAAATTTATCTATGTAATTCCTGACTTCCAAAACCCGACCGGTCGTACATGGTCCATGGAACGCCGTCAAAAATTCATGGAAGTTGTTAACAAACACAACCTGCCGGTACTCGAAGATAATCCGTACGGCGAACTGCGCTATGAAGGCACCATCCTGCCGTCCCTGAAATCTATGGATACCAAAGGTCTGGTTATGTTCCTGGGCACCTTCTCCAAAATCTTCTGCCCGGGCCTGCGTCTTGGCTGGATTGCAGCTGAGCACAGCCTGCTGAGCGAGTTTGTTAAAATCAAACAAAGCGCTGACCTGCATACCTCTAACTTTGACCAAGGTGTTGCAGATGCCTACATGGAACAATATGATCTGGATGCACACGTTAAAGAAATCGTTGCTCTGTACAAACATCGTCGTGATCTGATTCTTGAATCCATGGAGAAATACTTTCCGGCTGGTACCGAATGGACTCATCCGGAAGGTGGTCTGTTCCTGTGGCTGACCTTCCCTGAAGGCGTAAGCGCACGCAAAGTATTTAACAAATGCATCGAGATGAAGGTTGCCGGCGTTATCGGTGATGCTTTCTATCCGAACCAAAAGACTGACCGCAGCATGCGTATCAACTACTCCAACATGCCGGATGACCGCATTGTTGAAGGTATCCAACGCATGGCTAAAGCAATCAAAGAGTGCATGTAATTCTTTGACGGCTTAAGCTGTCTTGTGAATTTTATAGCTGATAAAAATTTAACCCCTGCAGAATTTTCCTGCAGGGGTATTTTGTATGTATGCGGTTTTATGCTTTGGCAGCCTTTAAAGTTCTTTCGAACAGAATGTATAAAACTCCGGCAGCCTCGTCGCTGAATTTAAAGATACTGTCGGTACCATCGGTGTGATGGAAGGTTACCATATTGATGCCGTCAAAATCAGCGCCGCTGAGAACGTTGAGCGGGATATGGAAGGCATTTTTCTTACCAATGTAAACTAAACGTTGGTTGGTAAGGAAGAACACGCCAAGCTCCTCAATAATAGTCATTTCTTCGGTGAATTTGGGATGCTCGATTTTTTCGCCCTTGAAGGCAACGGTTTCATCAATGCGGAATTTGCGTGTCAGCTCATAGTAGTTGTCTTCGCGTTCTATCATTTTGTTTTGGCAGAGACCGCAGTTGGTATAAGCGTGGCAGATTTCTCCGGGGTTGAGCGGGAAGGAATCCTGCTTGATATCACCTAAAGGCATATGCTCTGCATTCCATAGGCTGCGGTATTTTTCCAGAGCGCTGACAATATTATTCTTTAATTCGTAAGGGATATCCAGAGTTGCGCAGTCGGCACGCAGGGCAGCTTCTTCTTCCGGAGTATAGCGCTGTGCGCTGCTGATTTCGTCAAACTTCTGGTTGAATTGAGCCTGAAAAACCTGCTTACGCATGGAAAGGCTGTCTTCGTAGTCATAGCCGAATAACTCATTTAATTGCTTGATATCCAGTTTTTCGTTGCCTGCAAGCAAATCACGGCAGCGGACAAAATAAGCAGCTGTTTTTGCTGCCTTATCAGCCTGCTTTGCCAGATGCGGCGGCAGCTCCAAAATTTCAGCTAAGTGTGCAAGCTGCGCCCAAAGGCTGTCTTCTTTAGTTTGTACTTCAGTGAAGATAACATCTGCCAGCTTACGGTAAATACCACTGCGTTGGTTGAAATTATCATCGTTGAATTTTACGCCCCATTTTTTCAGAGCGTGATGTACATCATCGGCACTGACAGCCAAAGCATCTGGTGCTGCAGCCAACAGATTGTTGAGCTCCTTCCAGCCGTTTTCGGTAGGCTTGCTGCCGAATATTTTTGATAAAAAGCCGCATTCTTCTAATTCTTGCATGCTATAAGGTTTCAAATTCTGCACTCTCCTTTACAGGCTTAAAGTCTGCATTTTGATTTTTACGCTGATAAAGTTGCCAGCGGGTTATTTTATCGCTAACAATACGAATTTAATCTAAACAATATTATACGCTAAAAGTGTATCTATTGTCTAGAAAGAAAAAACCGGGCATAATACCCGGTTTTTTAGCATGGTTATCAGAGTGCTTCTTGTGTTACGCGTACTAATACACTTTGTGATTGGCTGACGTTGCCGAAGAAAACGCCCTTGTCTATGATGCAGTCTGACGCATCGCGTCCTTCCGACAGTTTGATATACTGGTCATCAACAATGCGGTTGTTAGTAGGATCAATACCCATCCATTGGCCGCCGGCAAAAATTTCCAGCCAGGCATGTGTTGCACCTTCACCGGTCATAAAGCCGGCAACGTAGCGTGCAGGTATATGACAAAGGCGGCAAAGTGCCAGCATAATATGCGTATAATCCTGGCAGACACCTGTTCCCTGGTCAAGAGCCTGTTGTGCCGTAGTCTGGGTAGTGGTTGTGTTCGGCTTATAGGTGAAGCTGCGATAAAGCTTGCTGCTCATGGCGAGAGCTTTTTGGAGCGGATCATGCATTTCCTGTGCCAGCGCCAGATAAGGAGCTGCTCCCTGTGTAAGTGTTGTCTGTGCGGTAGGGTAACAGAAGAGATGCTGCAGGCTGCCGCTGTCGATATTTTCGCTGTTAGTCAGAGCAACACCGTCTACAGTGAAGGAAAAATGGTCATGAGGCTGCTCGAGAAAACCTGAGCAAAGGATATTGCCGAAGGCATCGCTGCCGGTGCTGACAGAAGCATGTGGCGATATGGTGTACGCAAGCTGCAGAATGTGCTGTGTACAGGTTTCCTTTGGCAGGCAACGCAGGGCAAAGCTGTGCCTAATGACATCTCCGGAAAATTTTAGCTGCATTTCATAATGGAATTTTAGCTTTCTCAAAGGTAATCATTCCCTAAATATATTGTTTAGCTGTGGCAGAATTTGCCGCAGATTACCACCTGCATCGAAGGCGGACGATACCATTGCCAGGTTCTGCTTGTCATAGTCGCAACGGCTGCGTTCCAGACGATAAAGCATACGGGTGTAGGCAAGTGACAGCGCATTAGTATCATAATCTAAACGGATATATAAGTCAAGCCTTTCTATATAACGTCCGCATTTCATAATATTGCGGCATTCACTGCTTTCTACGTAATCATCAATACAGCCCCAGAAAGCATATAAGTCATCAAGAACCTCCTGCAGATGCAGCAGGCAGAAGGTTTCACGTTTAGCATCCTCCATGACATCCAAGGCAAGCTGCACATAACCAAGCGCTGTGCTGCTGATGACATCGCGCATAACGCTGGCATTATCGCAGGCTCGCGACAGGTTGCTGTAAACGGAATTGGGGTCGGTTTCATCAAAAAGATAGTTGATTATAAATGATTCCTTACAGCCATAAACATCCGGGATGGAAAGCTTTGCGCAAATCTGCTTGTATGCTTCTGCATCATTGTCCAGCATTGTATCATAAGCGTCCATGAAGGTACGTATGGTGGTGAAGGCGCGTTCACTGTAGCGTCCTAACCAATATAAATGATTTGATTTTTCTAGCGAGATAATACCCATGTGTCCTTGAAGCCTCCTCCTTGAGATGAATTAACTACAAATGAATCAGGATTGCGTGAAAAACGTGTCAGGCCGCTGGGCCATACCTTAGTTTCGCTGCCACTGAGGACAAAGGCACGTAAATCAGCTTTGCGCAGTACTTCTTTGCCTTTGTCTATAATCGGCAAATCTATAAAGTCGATGATTTCCTGAGCAATGAAGCGGCGCGGCTCGGTCTCTAGCAGGCTGATAAAATCCTGCTTCTGCTGGCTGCTTAAATTACGTCCGAAGAAAACTCCATAGCCACCGGCCTCCGAAACATCTTTGAAAACAAGCTCGTCAAAATGCGCCAGCGCATAATCCCTGTCCTTATCGTAATACATAAGATAAGTAGGTGCGTTATGGGTGATGGAGTCCTCGCCCAAATAATATTTGATCATCTTGGGAACGAAGTAGTAAATGCCTTTATCGTCTGCTACTCCGTTGCCCGGAGCGTTCATGATAGCTACGTTGCCGGCACGGTAAGCGTTGATAAGGTTGGGAACTCCTATGAGCGATTCCGGCAGAAATGTTAGCGGGTCAAGATATTCATCCGAGATACGGCGGTAGATGACACCGACCTTTTGCGGTTTATCCATGGCGCGGTAGTAGACTTGGGAGTTTTCTACATACAGGTCTGTAGGCATAGCCAAAATACTGTGCGTCATTTCGGCAAGATAGGCGTGTTCAAAAAAGGCGGCGTTGTAACGACCGGGAGTGAGAATAACAGAAATACCGCCTGTGTTGACATTGTCCATGACTTTTCTTAGCATAGTGCCGTAGTTGCGGTTATCAACAATGTTGTTGTTGGCATAGCTTTGAGGGCTGGCAATGCGGCAAAGCTTGCGTGCTATTAACGGATAGGAGGCACCTGAAGGGATACGCAGGTTATCCTCCAGAATATACCAGGTTTTGTCTTTAGCCTGTACAAGATCAATGCCGGAAATATGCGAATAAATCTTTTTTGGCGGGGTGCAGCCATAACATTCCGGCAAATAGCCTTTGGAGGAAAAAACAAATTCTTCCGGGATGACCTTGTCTTTAATTATATGCTGGTCGTGGTAGATATCGTAAAGAAACATGTTCAGCGCAGTCACACGTTGTACCAGTCCCTTTTCGATTTCAGCGAATTCTGCTGCGGTAATAACTCTGGGAATGGCATCAAATGGGAATAGCTGCTCGTGAAAGACGTTATTCTTATAGATGCCGAACTTAACGCCGAAGCGCGCTAAAAGTTTATTGATGTTGTCCGTGTGTTTTAGCAAATCCTGCATAATAGTTTTCCTTCCTCCCTCAAATAAAAAAGCGAAGATGCTTCAGCATCTTCGCTTATACGATAATTATAGGTGTAATATGGATGTTTGTCAATAATTTCTTGACTCTAGTTTACAATACACCAGCTTTTAACTGAAGTTGTTCGCAAGGTGAAAGCTTAAAAATTTAATACTCATATAATATTTTTTTGTTTTTTTATTGTAAGGTTTATATTTTTATTGTCTGTGACTATCTGCCTGCATTGTGTTATAATAGCAATTAGAGAGATGAGAGGGAGATAAAATGTCAATACAAGCTTTTACTGCTAACAACAAAGGCAATTGGAAGGCTAATTTGCCGGTATTGTGGCTGGGAGTTTTTTTGTGCTGTGCCAGCTATACAATGTGCATCCCTTTTTTGCCTGTATATCTGCTGCGCGAGCTGCATGTTGCTCAGCCTGACGTTAACTTCTGGGCAGGCATTACCTTTGCTGTCACCTTTATGGGTTCGGCCGTGATGGCACCATATTGGGGCGCTTTGGCTGACCATGTCGGGCAGAGAAAGATGGCGATTCGCGCCGGCTATGGCCTGGCGCTGACCTATTTCCTGACAGGCGTTTGTCAGGATGTCTATCAGCTTCTTTTGGTGCGCATTGTGTGCGGTGTTGTCGCCGGCTTTGTGCCTGCCTGTATGTCGATGGCGTCTTCATCCTTGCCGGAGGAGCGCATGGGCTGGGGCATGGGCCTGATGCAGACTGCGGTAGCCAGCGGCACTATCATGGGACCGTTGATGGGCGGTTATCTGAGCAGCTGGTTTGGCATGCGTGCTTCGTTTTATGTAGGCAGTTTTGCTTTGTTTATTGCTACGAGTGCAGTTGTTTTTATCGTTAAGGATATGTCCGTGCTGAATAAGGGTGCGCGCGAAGCAAGTAATTTGCTGGCAGATTTAAAGAACGCTTTGCATAACAAGGGCCTGCTGTATATTATGGCTATGTTTTTTGTGGTGCAGACCTGCGTAATGCTGATTCAGCCGTTGATTACCTTATATGTAGGCGAGCTGATGCATGATATGGGCGATGCTGCTATTAAGATGTCAGGTGTGATTTTCTCACTGGCTGGTATTACCGGTATTCTGGCGGCACCGTTTTGGGGAAAGCGCGGCCAGCGCTTCGGTTATGTGCGCGTATTCTGTATAGTAACCTTTATTGCCGGTTTTATTAACCTTTTCCAGGTGTTCATCAATACTGTGTGGCAGTTTGCAGCCATCCAGTTTGTTTACGGCTTGTTCCTGGCAGGTGCTGTGCCTAATATCAATGCCAATCTGACGCGTGTTACTGCTGCCAATATGCGTGGTAAGGCCTTTGGCCTGGTTACGAGTGCGCAGCAGTTTGGCGGTGTCGTAGGACCGCTGCTTGGCGGTGCCTTGGGCAGCTTTATGAGCTCGCGTTATGTGCTTGTGTTTGCCGGCTGCGTGCTTATGAGCGTAGCAGTGTACTCTTATTTTACGCATGTGCGCGGAGCGGAGCAGGAAGCTGCAAGCTAAAAGTTTATCCATATAAAATAAAAGACCGTTGCTGCAGGGAATTTGCGGCAACGGTTTTATTTTTGGGAAAACGTAACAAAGGTGATGCTGAAAAGTGGGAAAAACGTTACGGAAAGATGCTTAAATATTTTCAGGCCTTCGGTTTAGCCGTCAGCCATTGGCGTTTTTGTTCACTTTGCGGGAAAAGCTGGTGGTCAAACCACATATAGAAGAAGCGTTCTGCCGGTACAATGCTGTAGCCGTCCTGCAGATGGTCGGTGGTATCATAGGGATCGGCCATAATAAGCACATCGTCACTTTTGTGTGTGGTGCCCATGCTGTCGTAACCGATGATGACACGCCAATGCCCGCCCCAATCAACGTTTTCTACAATGATAGGTGTGTTGTTTTTCAGATTGCTCTCGACAAATTTGAGGAACTCCTTATAGCTGTCGGGAGTTTTATCTTTGATGGAGGAATGAACATCCCAGTCGATTTTTTCAAAGTAGTTTACCATGCCTTTGGTATTAGTGCCGACTGTTTTGCTGCTGCCCATGATTTTGGCGACGGCCAGCTCTTCGTCAAGCGTTTGGCCCTTGTAATACTTTACTACCATATTTGCAGCAGCAGGGCCACAGGTATAATGGGTGATTTGCTGCGTAGTGGCAAATTTCGGCAGAATGGTAAGATGCTCGTCAGATTGCATATTATAAAAATCAGGATGCTTAAAATAAGGTGAATCTTTGATATCGTGCTTGCCAACGAATTGTGCGGCACCGGCAGCCGGTGTGCTGCCTGGAGTGCCGATGGGCATAGGGGATTGCTGCAAAAGATAATTAAGACCGCCTAAAATGATTAGCAGGCAAACAACGGCCAATAAAATGCGTTTTGTTTTCATAGCTGCTCTCCTAAACTGATTGTAGTTTTGCGCTTAAGATGCTTATGGACTGCTGTGAGCAGAGCTTCTTTTTCGTTGGGAAGATTGCCTGACTGTACGCGTTCCAGCAGGTAGGATAAAATATTTTTGATGTCTGCGCGGGGTATAAGCTCCAGCAGCTCGCGTCCGCCGATGGCAAGATCCTTGCTGCATACAGGCATGCGTGTACGCACAAGCTCCACAACCTGACGGCCTAAAAGGCGACCTTCGGCCATCAGCTGTTCGTTCTCGCGGGCATGGGTTGCGCCCATGTCTGCAAGAAAAACTTCTACCAGCAGGCTGTAAGCCTGCGCCAGCTCTGCCTGCGTGCGGAAGCCGGAGTTGGCAGCTTCGCTGCGCACCCAGCGCAGCAGGGTGCGCTCGCCGGTAAGCAGCATAGGCGCGAAGCGCATATGCTGCGCTACCAGCCAGGTTACCAGATGTACGAAGCTGTTGTTGTAGCCGAGGCGCGTTAAAATCGCTTTAGCCATTATTGCGCTTTCAGCTTCATGCCCAGGGTCGGATGGCTGACCTTCCTTATTCAGCTTGCGTATATTCGGCAAACCCTTGCCTAAATCGTGCAGTACCAATGCCCAGCGGATGGCTAAATCGCGCGGGCTGTTGTCAATCGCCAGCAGTGTGTGCTCCCAGGTGTCGTATAAATGAAAGCGTGGATTTTGGTGCAGACCTAAAAGGTGCAGTGCTTCCGGCAGAATGGGAATGACAGTATAGCTGCCGTTTTCGCGGGCATGACAGCTTGCACCTAAAAGGCCTGTTGCCATCATCAGCATCAGGCCCGTGCCTGCATGCTTAGCGGTAATGAGCTTTTCCAGCTCCTTGCGCACACGCTCCAATGAAAGGCCGGCGCAGCGTTCAACAGGAAAGCTGTAGCCATGCGGCAGATAGTAGGGTGTATTAGACGCGCCACAGGCAGGCAATGCTTCGCAGTCTGCCTGCTCGTACGTAAAGCCGAGCTGTGCAGCAAAGCGACAGGCACGCAGCATACGCAGCGCGTCCTCATGGAAGCGTTGCTTAGCGTCACCCACGGTACGTAAAATTTTCTGCTGCAAATCCTGCTGACCGCCAAAATAATCATACAGAGTTCCATCCAGGGACAGTGCCATAGCATTGACTGCAAAATCACGACGGCTCAAATCCTCGCGCAGACTGCTGCAAAACCAGGTCGCGGCAGGGCGATGCATGTCTTCGTCGTTATAGCGTTCGCCGCGGAAGGTTGTTACTTCGGTAGCGACGCCGTTGATAACAATGACTACGCAGCCGAAATTGTGACCTAATTGGTCAACAGTTTTCCAATCATGTTGCTTGCAAACTGCCAAAACCTGCTCCGGCAGAGCATTGGTAGTGATATCGTAGTCATCCGGTGACTTGCCCAAAAGCAGGTCACGCACGGCACCGCCGACAAGATATGCTTCATAGCCGGCAGCGTTCAAAGCAGACAGTATTTTTTTTGTATAACTGGGAAAAAATAAATCAGGCATTTTATAAATCTCCTGCCGGGCTTAGTATTCTATACCGTCATCCTTGAGCCTGTATTCTACATTAATACCGAAATACTCCCAAAGAATTTCCTTAAGCTCGGCACCGGTGTTAATTTTATAGCGGTACTTAACGCGACCGCCCAGATAAAATTTTAAATAGTTGCCGCGAATGGTAATATTGCAGTCCTCGCGGAAAATAGACAGCTTCTTGCTTTTGATAAATGGTGAGTCGGGATGGGCGTCACACCAGAAGCTGGCGGTAATAAAATCCTTGTCTATCTGCGGTTCTTCTGTGAAGCCAAAGAGGCGTTTCCAGATTTTGCCGCGCTCCTTCTGCCAAAGCAGCCAGCCCCAAAATTCACTGCGGGTAAACTTGTATTGGCTGATGCCGTCACTTTGAATCAGACCTTCAACAATTTCTAACGGTACACGCGGACTTTCGCTGTTCACGCCGACATCGGTAAGATAACGCTTATCACCTAGCGTTACACACATTACGCGGTGGCGGCGCAGCTGGTAGGTTTCCATTTTATCGATAAAGCGGGCGGAATAGCTGGTTACATCGAAGCCCAGGGACTCCAAAAGCCAGTTGTAAAGTCCGTTCAGCTCAAAGCAGATACCGCCGCGGTTATGCATGATAACCTTATTGAACATATCCTGGCGTTTGAGTGAGGTAATTTTGCCGTTAAGACAGTCAAAATTTTCGTAGGGAATATATTTGAGGTGCGCGTCCTGTAATTTAGTCAGGGTTGCTAAATTAACAGCCGGCTCAAAGTCATTGAGCTGCAGCTTGCGCAGGTATTGTTCTGTTTGCAGCTTCTTCATCGGCCGTCCGTTGATATCTGCATAATTCGGCAAAGCAATCATCTCCATAATGTAATTTTCACAGCTTTGGTAAAGTCGTGAAAATTGTCAAATCTTCTCTCAATTATTTATTGTAACATTTATTTTGCAGGAAATAAACTATTTTACTTTAAAGAGTTGGAATAGCATAGCCTATATCTGTACAGCGACGATAATAAAAAGACTATTCCTGTATGGAATAATTTTAATGCCAAACAAGAATAAATTAAACAAAACTACTGTTTTACAAAGTAATTCCTAAGTGTTATTATATAAATGGTGATTCTGTTATATTTAATATTCCCGTTGTTACACTCTCAAATACACTCTCAAATAAATTTTTTGGAGGTTTCCGATGGCTCTGTTATCCTTGGGTTTTTTACTGCTGGCGATAATGCTTGGTTTTATCCGTAAGATGAATACGGGTCTTTTGTGCATAGCTTTTGCCTTGCTTTTGGGACGTATGGCAGGCATCAGTGATGCGGAAATTATTAAAGGCTTCAATGCTTCTTTGTTCCTGATGCTTTTGGGTGTAACCTATTTGTTCAGTCTTGCACAGATTAACGGTAGTCTGGATTTGCTGGCGCAGAAGGTAATATCATTGGCAGGCAAGCGTGTTTATCTCATACCTGTCATTATCTATGTGTTCTCGATTATTCTTGCCGCGCTTGGCCCCGGCTCCGTGCCGACTATGGCGATAATGATGGTTTTTTCTATGTCCTTGGCAGCAGAAATGAAAATAAGTCCCGTGCTGCTTTCAACCTTAACTGTTTTGGGTTCTTGCGCCGGCGGTTTATCTCCGCTTGCTGCTACCGGCATTATCGGTGCGAATCTGTGCGCAGAGTTTGGCTTGACAGGTATTGAAAATGATTTTCTTATGAATGGTATTCTTTCCTTTACTATTTATGCCGTTATTGTATATATTTTATTGGGCGGCTACAAGCTGCGTTCTGCTGCTGCAGAGCAGAAAAAAGAAGTTCCTTGCTTCAATAAAAAGCAGCTTACGATTATCGCCGGGGTTGTAGTCATGGTGCTGATGGTTATGCTTTTACGTATTAACGTCGGACTGGTCAGCTTTGCGGTTGCTGCGGTATTGTCCTTTTTACGTGTTTCCGATGAAAGCAAAGCTATTAGGCATATTCCCTGGAATACGTTGCTGCTGATTACCGGTGTAGGTGTTTTGATGCAGCTGATTATAGATCTTGGCGGTATTGAGGTTCTTTCCAATGTGCTTGTTTCGCTGATGAGCGCTAAAAGTGCTGCTGCTGTTATGGGACTTACCTCCGGCATTATGAGCTGGTTCAGCTCTAGCAGCGGTGTTGTTATGCCTACGCTGCTGCCGACAGTACCGCATGTTGCTCAGCAGCTTGGCGGTGTGAATGAGGTGGAGCTGGCATCCTCGATTACAACGATTTCGCATGTCGCTGCTATCAGCCCGCTTTCTACAGGCGGTGCGCTGGCGTTGGCAGCTTATGCTTCGGCGGCAAATGCTAACCAAAAGCAGCAGCAGAATCTTTTTATGAAAATGTTCGGTGTTTCAGCACTGGGGGTTTCGGTTTTGTGCATCTTCTCTTATTTCGGCATGTTCCACTGGCTGCTGTGAGGTAAAAATTTTATAAAATAGTTTGGTCTTCGTGCATATTCGTATGTGTGCGAAGACTTTTTTATTGCAGCAAGCATTTCTTTACATACGTAATATTACGTAGTATAATAAATTAAAGGAGGTTGCGTTTATGCCACTAACCCCTAAAGAAATGATCAGATTGCTTTTACAAAATGGTTTTGTTTATGTGAAGAGCAATAATGGTTCTCATCAAAAATATTTTAATCCACAGCGGAATATAACCGTTGCTGTACCTTTGCATACTAAAGAGCTGAAAAAAGGCCTGGAACAGGCTATTTTAAAGCAGGCTGGATTAAAACGCTAAGCAGAAGAAAGGAGCGCATTATGTCTAAAAAATATTTTTATCCGGTAATTTTTGAACCTGAGGAAGTAGGCGTATCTGTTTATGTTCCGGATATTCCCGGCTGCAATACCCAAGGAGATTCTTTGGAGGAAGCTTTGGAGATGGTGCAGGAGGTTATAGGCCTGATGTTGGAAGGTAAAAAACCGGAAGAATATCCTCAGGCATCAAAACCAAATGAAATCAACTTGGAAGGCAGTCAGTTTGTGATGATGGTTGCTTTTGATAAGCTGGCGTATGATAAAAAGTATAATGCGAAGGCTGTAAAAAAGACGCTCTCGATTCCTGCATGGCTTAATAATATGGCAATTGATAACGATATCAATTTTTCTAATCTTTTGCAGCGCGCCTTGATTAACGAATTGGGATTAAACGCACGTTGATTACAGTAATAAAAAAAGCCGCCGGCCTGGAGAAAAATCTCCTAAGCCGGCGGCTTTTGGCACTTTACGGCACCATGATAAATTCTACGATAAACACAACGGCGCAGCAGCAGCAAGCCACATGAAAAAGGCTCATGCCGCGCCAGGCGGTGGCAACGCCGACGCCGAGGGCAAGCGCACCTGCAGCAGGTGTCTGTGTTTCCTGCAGGATAGCGGGAAAGGTCATTACTG
>ULSN01057227.1_pt1 | contig 26765 bp, 21 predicted proteins | sample 1956771 | NCBI WGS metagenome assembly ULSN01 (sample SAMEA4835709, study PRJEB28245) | human gut metagenome | biome: gut microbiome; material: fecal sample | place: Denmark | collected 2008
ATTAAGACTCCGTCGTCGGATGGCTGCAAGTTGGGTTAAGGCAAATCTCACGAATTTTCTGGTCCTGTGCAAATTCATTGGTTGTATCATAGCCCTTTTCTATCTTCACTTGAATGCTTTTCTCCCATCCTTGAGTAAAGACCACAGCACGACCAGTGTTAAGATTTGAAAGATATCCCTTTTGTTCGTCAGTCAAGGACAATGTGTTTCCTATTGCCTCCTTGTCGTCTTGTGCAAATATCTTATGCACAATCTTGGTGTTTGTATTCTTCAATACGTCTGGAGCCATCTTTGACGGAATCTGGTCAGCAATGATTAAACACTCACCATACTTTCTTACCTCAGCAAGCATATCAGCGAAAGTTTCTACACCGTTCTTTTTGCATGGAGAATCGCCTGGCACATACTTAGAGAGCAGTCTGTGGGCCTCTTCTATCAATGTAATGTGTTTAAAACTCTTGTCTTGCGCAAACTTATATTTAATCGCCTCATTAAGATTTGCAAGGATAAAGCCCATTACAAGCGATTTCTCCGTTCCACTCTTGATGTTCTCCAATTCCAAGACAACTTTCCTGTTAAGCAAAGTCTCGAAGTTGATAGAACGAGGTGTATTAAGCATAACTCCCTTTGCACCAACTATAAGTCCCTGAAGTCTTGCCTTTATCGAACCAATATAGTCATTTTTCAATCGTTCGTCGAACCCTTGTTCCTTTACTACCTTCTGTGTACATTCAATAAGGTCCGACAAAACAGGGAAAGAATAAATGCCATCTGCGAAAGGATCGTCATAATACTTATTCTTGCCTGTCATAACGTCCCATCCTTTATCCTCATAACATTTATATAAGGCGGCTTCAATAATCTGTGGAATTGCAGCCTCCATGTCAAACGAAGCCTCTATACTTGCCTTTACCATATCTATATGTGAGGATATGGTTTCTGACGGAAGAAACTCCAGCGGATTAAGACGGAACGGAGCGTCTTCTTTGCCTAAAGTGAAAACAAGGACCGTAGGGTCTTCATTGGTGAGAATGCGATATTCGGTCTTGGCTGGCTCGATAACTAAAAACGGCAACTTACTTTTGTGCAATAAAGTCATGCAGGTTGTTGTTTTACCACAACCCGTAACACCACAGACAAAAACATGTTTATTGAGCACATTTTTATCTAAATAAATCGGAACGTCTTTTACAATTCCGCTTTGCACAAGTCTACCCAGTTCAAGTCTGTCAGAGACAGCTGTATTGTTACTGTCATAATTTAAGCCAAAATCCACTTCCTCGTTCAATGAAAGTCCTACGACTTCCTTTCTTGGAAGACCTGCGATAATGCCAAGTTCATTTACAGACATCCAAGTACCCCAATACCCCATACTTTCGCCTTTGTTAGACGCAACATATTGTGATAAAGCTGTACGTATTGCCACTTCCTTTTCTGACATTACTCTATTAAAACGCACCTTTGGAATCTGAAGTTTACGAACATTATCCAAATAAATTTCTTTTAAGTCTTCATTAACAATCAAAGGTGTTTTATTTCCAGCTTCACCAGAGAACAATGCTGTTGCTGTATTTTCCAATCTTTTAAGCGTCAGCTTGTTATCAGCAAACAATGATATATTGGTCATAAACAAGCCCTTGCCCTGTCCATAGTCCAATCGCTTTAATAGGAAATCCTCAGCATACGCCATCCAATCTTGAACATTCTTTTTAGAACGTTCAAAAGAGAATGTTGTACTTTTTCCTGTATTTGTCCCTTCTGTACTTGATTCGCTTTTAGAGGAGCCAGAAGAATGCTGATCTGTATGTGAAGACGAGTCTGAATTAGAAGAGCCTTCCGTTCCTGACTTTTGAATATTGCCATTTGACTTTGTTCCAGCAGTTGTAGTTGATTTCGTAATACCGTTTGAATTAGACTTTGAATCACTACTACTTTTCGATTCGTTATTTCCAACAGTCTTCCCCGAAGACTTAGAAAAACCTTCAGAACTGCCCCTCTGTTCTGTGTTTTTAGCCAATGGGGCCATTTGATCATAAAAAGAACATACATTTGTCTTCAAATAATCAATTATTCCTTGATTCAAATAAAAAGCACTTACAACAAACAAAAAATCCTCACCAAGCATAGTGTCAACAAGCCTGTCGACACCTTGGAAATTGGCAGCCTCATCCTTGTTTATTCCAGGCACTCCGTCTATACAGGATACAAACCTTTTGTTTCTCAGTTCAGTTAAGATGGCATTGGTTTTCTGTTCATCTACCAATTCAACATCACTTCCACGGAAATTCCCCTCAATACTCTTCTTCAGTATCGATTCCTTTATATTATCTTCGCCATTGACCGATCCTTTAATTATGGTATTTCGTACTATACCATAATAAAACTCCACATGATCCTTACAGCCTCTAATAATATACAAGAAGTTAACTCCCTTCAAGCGCATAGAGCTCAATACGTTTTCGATGGCTTCTTTTCGGGGAGCTTCATCCTCAAAGGTGACACGCTTTACATGTATAAGTATAATGTCCTCAACTATGAGATTGGAGCCACGTTGCATAGACAATCCATTAGACTTGCTAAAAGCCAAATCACGATATTTATCTAAATAATCAACTAAGATTTTATCCTTATTCTCCATAGTCGTTTTAATCAATTATATAAAAGCTATTATTAACAATAATAACAATACAACAAAAACTATAACAGCCAAATACCGCCGAGACTTTGAATCTTTTTTTTCGCCGGTATCTTCTAGTTCCTCTGTTCCTTCTGTATTTTGAGTAATTGTGTCCTCTGTGACTTCATCATCTACATAAGATGATGCCCCTTCTGGTTCCAGCATTTCTTGCCGTTTCACCATAAACGCCAAACTACAGTCATCCAAAGTATGCTTGGTGATGACTGTATCCATAGCATCTTCTATGCCTTCAGTCACTTCCTTCAAATCTTCACCAGAGGCATCCTCAAGGATTTGCAGCAAGCCATTAGCCAATTCGTTGTTTTTCTTGTCATACAAACAAGCCTCAGGACCATCAGACATCAGAACAAAACCAATAATGCCATTGAGTGCTCCTCTGAATACTTTCATCTGAGAGCAAGCTTCAGATGAAGTTGTAAAGACTGTTGTATTGGCAAACTCACCATTATTAGGAGCGCTTGCTACTTTTAACACTCCGTCCTTACTGTATCCAATAACTCCGTCACCAAGATGTAGTATAATATACCTTTCATCCTTTACTGCTACTGCCAACAATGTAGAAGCCAAGTCCTTTAACTGACAGTCATGCAGCTCAGCAATTTGCTGTAAAGATCCTGAAATCTCCTGAAACAAGCGCTCTTTAGCAATCCTTGCTTCTGTTTCATCCCAGTATGATTCGAAATTCCACCCAAGTTCATCAGCGATGCATTTCGTTACACATTCAGCACCATAATGCGACAAACGGGCAGAGCCGGCACCATCTGCCAAAGCTATGACGTAAACATCGTCATAACTCTGGCAATACGTTTTGTCCTGACAAGGTGTTCCTTGTTTAACGTGGCTTCTTCCTTGTCTCGTGCTATCTAAAAGGTTCCACATATAATCATTTTTATAAAGTTCCCCACTCATCAGCCGGAGGCAACTGTACCTTTTCACCCGGCTGCGAAGAAGATGTTCTACTCACTGATTGTGACAACCATTCAAAGAACTTCTTGAACTTCATACCTTGCAAACGCATAGGACGACGTCTTGGAGACAACTTACTTAACAAGTTCATATCAGCTTCTTTACCTATAGCAATTGCAAAAACTGTCAGTTTTTTAGAATTAGCCAAAGTTTCAACTCTTTGAATAGCTTTTTGAAGTTGTTCTGGCGAGCCATTGTTTTCTCCGTCCGACATGATTACAAGCCAAGGCTGGAAATACTGAACGCCATAGTTTTTGTAGAGATTCTTTCTCTCCTCCAACATATCCAAAGCCATATTTACACCCTCTCCCATCGCAGTCTCACCATCTGCCTCCAAAGTTGGTAATTGTTGTTTCTCTATACTATCAAATTCAAGAAATTTCTTTGCATTATTAGAGAAACCTACAATGGAAACCTCTGCTGCATCAACAGCCATATCGTCATTCTTGATGGCTTCAAAGAAAGTTTCCAAACCTTTCTGAAGTTCACCTACACGTGTTTCACCTCCTTCAACTATATTATATAGTTTGCCATCTATCATTTCCGTTCTACCAGTATCTCTATACTCTCCTCCTTCGACAGTGTTCATTGAACCAGAAAGATCCAAACACAAACAAATAGGAACCCTTGTTGAGGGATTGTTTACCAAATCCTTGTCTTTACTCAAATAATTTGCCATTTTCTATATTTTTGATATTTGTTCAACATATATTGTAATCCTTTTATATAGAGTTGACGACACTCTTCTTCTTTATGCCTCTTGATAAGTTCCACGCAAGGCCGTATATACTTGTCCATTAATTCCTCACACGTGGCAGCATAGTCAGTAGAAGACTTCATCTTTTCAACTAGTTTTGGAGCGCAGTCGTAATACAGACTTATCTCCAGTTTTCCATTCTTCTGTTCAGCAAGCCAGTTATCTCTAAAAGAACGCAACATTGTCAATTCGTAACAGTCGTCCTCTTTCCCGAAATATTCGCAGACTGCTGTCGTGATAAAACATCCTCCGCTACGGTTACTACTTGAATCAGAACGACGCTCTGGAGTAGGTCGATTACCTTTCGCCCTACAGTCTTTGCAGCGTTTAGGCACATCTAATCCCTTCGATACGAAAAAGTCATGCTCACCATTTGTAATTTCAAATTTCCTATGACAAGCTGTACAAGTTTCGTATTTATAGACAGAGTTTTTATATTCACATTCTTTACGTCTATTTTCTTCAAGCCTTCGACGTCTTTCCTCCTCTTCACGCTTTCGGGCACATTCTTTACGTCTTATTTCTTCAAGCCTTCGACGTTTTTCCTCCTCTTCACGCTTTCGGGAACATTCCGCACAAATTGACGTGTATATAGAACCATATTTCAACGCTAAATCATTTCGATACAAAAATGTTTTCCCACATTTGGTACATACCCCCTCCGTTAATCCACGAAGACACTCATAGCAACATCCGTTTTTAGAAACAAGATTCTCTGGCTTTTCCTGATGACATAGCATACAAGTACGATACACTTCACCTTTTTTCTTTTTATATGTTTTAGGGAACATCTTCAGGGATTCTTTATCAATTCCTTCTAACGTACCATCTTCTAACTGTTTCTTATAGAACAATAAATCTTTAAGCCAAACGTTAACACCAGGTCGTTTCTTTTCCTCAAACCTGACTTCTCCTTTTCTGAAAGTATAATAAAAATGTTCCTTCAGTTTGAAAAACAAATGACTCCAAAAATAGCACCAATCACCCTTGGGTATTTTGTTGTTACTTTTTTCCTTATAAGGAAAAGAGAAGTCACCTGTTCTGATATTATGTTCAATTCCTGCCCCACCTTGTTGAGCATAAGGATTAAGACCGAACATCATCAGTCTGAAAAGAAGAACGGCAACGGCAAAATTTTCATTGCCTATAGTACGCAGAAACGAATTATAATTCTTTCCTTGTATCTCTGGCGCTGTAAACTCCATAGTGCCGACAGGACACGGATAATCATTAATCTGAAAGCTGTCAGTGTCCACAAAATAGACTTCTGTAGGAGACTTCACAAGAATGTTAGATCCATTTATGTCCCCTATCAAAATGCCAGATTCATGGATTTTCTTTATTATTGTCAATATGCTGATTGCCAAGTTAACAAGGTCTTGTCTTGTCCAAGAAGCGAAATAGCGCCCCATGCCCCCTTCTCCCTTAAACACACTGACATCCAACTTTTTTCCATCAGCCTTTGGCATCAGATACCCCACAAAGGCACCTTTTGAATTATACAAATGTGCCGTAGGAAAGCACACGCCTTCTATTGATAAGCCTGAAGCAATGAGAGCATCTATCTTTGATTGCTTATGGCTGGTCAACTTCTTGTCAAAATATATCTTAGCGACAGCACCTCCGCTCTTATTTGTATTATAAACACAACCCTCTCCTCCTTCACTTATTTTTTCTGTGAGACGAATTGGAGTTTTTACTTTATCATATACAACATCCCCTTCTTTTGGCAGTTCAGATATGTCCACTATTGTGTCTGGAGTAGTTGTCAGTTGTGTACAAAAGTGGAAGTATGATTTCTTCTTTGTATGAGTTTTAGATACTCCCAATATGTCATTAACACCATATACGTATATATGATGCCCCTTTACAGACTTACTACTATTAAGTTTTAGAATATCCGACTTTAAATCCCAATCCTCCGAAATCAGTACAAGACGATATTTTGTACGTAACTGTGAAATACTCGCAAAAAGACATTGTCGGCATGAGTACCATCAGCTTCATTTCCACGAATGTCAACATATTGATATATACTTTCAAGTTCTTTTAAAGCCTTTTCAGCCTTTGATTTCAGTTTTGGATTGCTTTTATGCTTATTGAGTTCCTCAATGCAGCTCCAAGGTACCACCAATTTATAGCCATACAAAGATAAAACAGGAACAACCTTAGCAAGAAACTTTTCAAACTTAGGATGCATCAAAGTGCACGTGTCTACAAAGACACGTGTATCTGTTTTATCTTGTAATAATTGTTCTAAATCCATATTCTATTATAAGTAATGCGCTCAACCTTTAATTTAATACTTCAACAAATGATCAACTATAAAGCTCAACTGTTCAGGAAAAAACAATCCAGTAAAATGGCAACCATCAATTAGTCTCTCTTTAGGAAGATTAATAACATACTGCGCCAAAGGATAATCATATATCTCGGCAAGTTCCTTAAATGATGGTGCAAAGGGTAGAGAACCGTTTGTCCATCTTAATATAAACATTCGTTCTCTGTAAAACACATCGCCCTTACTTAAGTTTGCATATTTCCTAGAAACTACCACCCCTATTCTGCTCATGTCTACAGTATAAACATTTACAAGAATCGATAAGTCTTCGAGAAACGCTTTCAGATTTCGGATATTAGAACTATCTCCATCGCTATGCACAACTCTATGAAAATAATGCGTTTTTATACATTTCCATACATCAATTTCCCTTTTAATTAACCTTCTTTCTGCTTCCGAACGGCAACAATCCTTGAAGCTAATAAATTTAGGACTATTCGGATCGAAAACTGTTTTAGGAAATAGCATTACTGAATCTATGTCTATTTTCTTTATTGTATATAATATCGTAATTGCTAAGCTGACAAGGTCTGATCTCGTCCAAGCCCCAAAGAATCTCGTCATACCCTTTTCTCCACGAAACACACTTGTCCCCAATTGCACTCCTTCGGCTTTGGGCATCAGATACCCAACAAAGAGACCTTTTGAGTTATGCAATCTTGCCAAAGGAAAGCATACTCCATCTATTGACAGACCTGCAGCAATGATTTTTTCAATTTTTGATTGCTTATGACTTGTCAATTTTTTGTATATTTTAGCTACAACATTTTCACTTTTGTTTGTTTTGTATACAATTCCTTCTCCACCATCGCCTATTTTTCTGTCAAGCGAATAGGTATTCCCCCTTGGTATACTATATCACCCTCATTGGGAATATCTGATACATATACTGCTTTATCGGGAGTAGCAGTTAACTTCGTACAAAAATGAAAATTAGCCATCAACGAACCGTTCAATATCTTTGACAAAAAATCCAAGTCATCAAGAATTAACTCTTTTCTGCTTCATCATAATTAATAGCAATAAAGACCTTACTATCCTCACGCAAATGCTTCATTAAGCGGTTTGCCTGTGGCTTAAATGTTATATATGTTATACCACCAGATAGTCCTCCTCCCAAAATTGGAACCACCTTAGCCGCTCCCTTTGCAAAACTATCTTTAGTAACCTTTATACCAAACCATTTTGCTATCTGCTTAATTATAGGATACCAAACTGTCTTGGTCAGAGCCATACGCGGCAAACGCTTAGCCACTTGCTCTGCTAAAGCCTGCGACATTTTTGACAATGCTTGATTAGCTAATGAAACACCAAACATGACACCTACAAAAACAGTCAATACATTGATAGCATTATCTGTCAGATTCCCATTTTCGTCCAGCAAAGAAGGGTATCCATATATATAAGCTAATTTCTGTGCGACCTTTAATACATGGTAATAGTATTGCGCGGCATCAGCAGGTAGTGTTCCTATCATGGCAAATCCACCAGGAATTCCAGCCGCTGCAGATATAGCAGTAACCTTTAGCGTATGATTCTTAATGCAAGCTTTTGCAATAGCATCAAGTTTTGCGATGTCCAAGTGTTTAACTGGATTTTCTTGTATACACAAACTTATAGTATTTTGGTCAATATGACGGTTAGAAAGTTCTTCCTGCAAAAAGGAAGCTCTATTCACCTTTATACCAGGAACTGCCATAGCAGCCACCATTACTTGATTCCATTTATCAGCACCTTTTTCCATAATATTATATCGTTTTTAGTCTAACTTTCTAAATTCAAAATCACTTGGATAGCAGCACGCCTTCTTGTAGTCGAAGGCGTAAATGCGCATATAGACTTCTTGCAACTCCTTGGCTCCATTGTAGAATGGAGTGGTGGTGTGCTGCAAGGTCGTTACCGTCACTTCCATATCGGGAGTGAGAACGGTGCCATTGGAGCGCTTGATGCGCTTGGGCCATACTTGAAATACTTTACTCATAGGCAATAGGCAATAAAACTTGTTGGTCGCATCTGATGTTGCCATTCAGAGTACGATAGGTAATAATGTTGCAAAAGTAAAGAATAGTTTTGAGCCACACAAGTTCATAATGGTTCACAAATCGTAATCGTCGAATCGCAAGGCTGTTTATTTTACCCCACTTGACTCTACGACTGTGGCAACACGATCCCGAGGCTGGGTTTGGGCCACAAAATGGAGACTTTGCCGATGGTAGCTGAGCATCGACGCCGATGGTACTTTTACCTAGAAGAAAATTCTGTTCAGCGACGTTAAATATGCGTTCAGCGTCGCTGAACTTGCATTCAACGTCGTAGAACGTCTGTTCAACGTCGTTGAATAGACTTTTTATCGAGGGATAAATACTTTTATCTTTAGGTATGAGAACTATTATGATGAGGAGCAATCAACAACTTGTATCAAATCAACAGACCCAAAACAAGACCAACATGACGAACATGAAAAAGCGTGCCCAGCTTTCACCAGACACGCTCCCATTAATCTCATTTAAACTTATGTTGGAAGTCGTCCACGTTGGTAGAAAACAACGGCTTCCATTGATGGCCTGTACGTCTGCTGATTTAGATGTCAAGCAGGTTGATTGCCACGCGGAAGTAGCCCTTGTTGGCCTCCGGGTTCCACATCATCTGCGAGGTGATGGGGAGGTTGGCCTTGCCCACCTTGAGCTTGTAGGTGCAGCCCAGGCGCACATCGTTGACACCAGCCGACTTGCCATAGAACGTGGCACCGTCGTTCTCGTCGTAGTTGCTGAGGGCGAAGTTGCCACCCACGCTGGCATCCACCTTCCAGTTGTCGTCCTCGTAGAAGGTGTAGGCAGCCTGCACGAAAGTAGAGTAGATGTTCTGCTTGTTGAGGTTGCCACGGTCGCGGCCAGCGAGTACGGTGGCCCAGCTCAGCGTCAGAGGCAGACCCTGCTGTGCGAAGTTGTAGCTGATGGCAGCGTCGAGGAAGTGGCCCGTCGTGCGAGCATCATAGTTGAAGTAGCGATACTGCTTGTCGTTGGCATAGATGCCATCGGAGAAATTGTAGATGTCCCACACGGCTACGCTAAATCCACCGATGGTGTAGCTTGCGTAGATGTCGGCCTCTTTGTAGTCGCCGTCCACCTGCATGCCACCCCATGCGCCGAGGCGGAAGTGGTTGTTGTTGTCGGAGATGGCAAACTCGTTGTTGAAGGTCAGACCCTTGGAAACCTCGAGTCCGCGCCAAAGGTGTGAGGTCTCAAGTCCAGCGTTGTAGTGGAGCTTCTGAGCATTGATCGTTGTCGGGAGAGCGAGTGCTGCCAGCACAAGCATACCCTTAAATATAGACTTCATCATAATGTTTGCTTTTTTCTTTACGGTTGAATGATTTTCTTTGCTATGGGATTAGCAGAAGTGATACAGTGAGGCCACGAGGGCAGCGAGTACAGCACCAGCGATCGGGCCGAGTACGGGCACCCAAGAGTAGCCCCAGCCACTGTCTCTCTTGCCCTTCATGGGCAGGATGGCGTGAGCGATACGCGGTGAGAGGTCACGAGCGGGGTTCATGGCGTAGCCTGTCACACCACCGAGCGACATACCGATGGAGACGATGACCATCGTCACAGGCCATGCGCTGTTGCCACCGATGTTGGCCACGTCTGAGCCGTAGGTGCCAAGGCAGATGATCAGCAGCACGAGCACGAAGGTGCAGACGAGCTCCTGGAGGAAGTTGAGCGGCTTGTTGTCGATGGCCGGCATGGTGCAGAACGTGCCGAGCTTGCCGTCAGGATCATCCGTAGCATCGAAATGGTCCTTGTACATGATCCATACGAGGATGGCACCGACGAAACCGCCGATCATCTGGGCGACCGAATAGGGCAACACATTCTCCCAGGGGAACAAGCCTGCGGCAGCCAGTCCGATGGAGACGGCCGGATTGAGGTGAGCACCCGAGGCGTGGGCCACGAAGACACCAGCCATGACGGCGAGACCCCAGCCCAGCGTGATGACGATCCAGCCACCACCCTGGCCTTTACTCTTATTCAGTCCCATACAAGCGCAGACACCGTCGCCGAGGAGGACCAAGATCAGCGTACCCAAGAATTCGAGGGCGCAGTTATAAAGCAATGTAGAATCCATAATTTCGTTGTTTTTGTGTAGTTGATAATTCTTGTTCTGTCAAATGATGTAAGCAATACCGCTCCCTCCTTCTCCTGAGACAGGCAGGAGGGAGTCGGTATGAGAGGTTGTTTACTTGCGGCTCAGCGTGCGCTGGATGGCATCCTTCCAGCCCTTCTTGGCCTCTTCGATCTCGGGCGTGTCGCCAGCAGGCTCGAAGGTGCGCTCCACCTGCCACTGCTTCTTCACCTCGTCGATGTCCTTCCAGAAGCCCACGGCGAGACCAGCAAGATAGGCTGCACCCAAAGCGGTAGTCTCCGTGATCTTCGGACGGACCACGTTGATGCCCAGCAGATTGGCCTGATACTGCATCAGCAGGTTGTTGCGGCTTGCACCACCATCGACCTTCAGCTCCGTGAGCGGGGCGTTGAGATCGCGGGACATGGCCTGTGCGATGTCATAGGTCTGGAAAGCAATGCCGTCGAGGGCAGCACGGGCGATGTGAGCCGCCGTCGTGCCACGGGTAATACCCGTGATGGTGCCGCGAGCGTAGGCATCCCAGTAGGGCGCAGCAAGACCCGTCAGAGCCGGGACAAAGCGGACGCCACCGCTATCAGGCACGGTAGAAGCCAGCGCCTCCACGTCGGACGACTTCTGGATGATGCCCAGACCGTCGCGCAGCCACTGTACGACCGAACCACCAACATAGATAGAACCCTCCAGTGCGTAGTTCACCTGGTCGCCGATCTTCCAGGCCACAGTGGTGAGCAGGTTGTTCTTTGACACGACTGGTTTGTCACCTGTGTTGAGCATGACGAAGCAGCCCGTGCCATAGGTGTTCTTGATGGCACCCGGCTCAAGACACATCTGGCCAAAGAGGGCAGCCTGCTGGTCGCCAGCGATACCGGCGATGGGTACCTCGTGGGCGAAGATCGTGGTCTTGGTGTGGCCATAGACCTCAGAGCTTGACTTCACCTCCGGCATCATGGAAGCCGGGATGTCGAGCAACTTCAGCAGATCCTCGTCCCACTTCAGATCGTGGATGTTGAAGAGCATTGTGCGGCTGGCGTTGGTCACGTCCGTCACGTGCACCTGTCCGCGGGTCAGACGCCATACGAGCCAAGTGTCGATGTTGCCGAAGCGGAGCTTGCCCTTCGCGGCGCGCTCGCGGGCTCCAGGTACATTGTCGAGGATCCACTTGATCTTCGTGCCTGAGAAATAGGCGTCGATGATCAGACCCGTCTTCTCGCGAATTCTGTCCACCAATCCCTGCGCCTTGAGCTTGTCACAATACTCGGCCGTACGGCGATCCTGCCAGACGATGGCGTTGTAGATGGGCTCGTCGGTATCGATGTCCCATACCACGGTGGTCTCGCGCTGGTTGGTGATACCGATGGCCGCGATGTCCTTGCCGTTGATGTCGATTTGTGAGATAGCCTCGGCAATGACAGCAGCCTCAGAAGACCAGATTTCGTTGGGATTGTGCTCGACCCATCCCGGCTGCGGGAAATGCTGTGTGAACTCCTTCTGAGCTACGGAGCAGATCTGACCGTTGTGGTCGAAGACGATGGCGCGAGAACTGGTTGTTCCCTGATCAAGTGCCAAAATGTAATTTCCCATAATTAATGTACTTTAGTTATTTGTGTAATTGTATGAAAATTGAAGTGTTTTCTACTCTTACTTAGATGCCTTGTTGAGACGTCGCGTCTCCTCCACGTCGAGTGCCTCGGCGATGGTTGAAATGGGGTTCTTCACCTTTCTCGACGTGGACATTTCGATCTGCCATTTACAGGTCTCGCAGTCGGTCGATACGAAATCGGGCTTCAAGTCCTCGATCTGCTTGAAGAGCGGCGCTCCGATAGCCTGACTTCGCTTGTAGTTCTCCTTCTTGAATCCGTATGTGCCCGAGATGCCGCAGCAGTTGCTGTCGAGCAGCGTCAGTTCCACGCCCGGGATCATGCGGAGCAGTTCGGTGGAGTAGATTGCCCAGCCCATGCGCTCCATGTGACAAGCCGTGTGGTACGCCAACTTCTGGTGGAAGTCCTTGCGGAAGGCCAGTTTGATCTTGCCTGACTCCACCATACGGTAGAGCCACCTGGTGGCCAGCGAGAGATGGGGCACGACATCGTCGTTGTCAATCTTGAGCAAGTGCTTATACTCGTCACGCATGGTGAACGTGCAGGTCGAGCTGGTCGTGAGCACGTCGTCGCCCGCCGCGATGGCCTTGCGCATGGAAGACATGTTGATCTCTCCCTGCTTCTTGGCCTGGTCGCTTAGTCCGTTGGCTATCAGCGCCACGCCGCAGCACTTCTCCTTCTCCAGCAGATTGACGCCATAGCCACAGGCGTTCATGATCTTGACGAAGTCCTTGGCCAGCTGCGGGAAGTTGTAGTTGGCGTAGCAGCCGTGGAAGTAGGACACGTGCTTCTTATAAGCCGCCTGCTCTGCAGCGTGCTTCTTGTACCACTGCTCGAAGGTCTGGAACGAATAAGAGGGGAAGGAACGGTGCTTGTCAATCTTCAGCACACTATCCATGACCACCTTCACCGGCTTCAGGCCCAGGGCGAAATTGGTGATGGGTGCGAAGTTGTGGGCCAGTGTTCCCACGAAGTCCGTGTTGGCCAGCATGCGGTCGCGCAGCGAAGGCTTGGCCGTGCTGTATTTGATGCGCGCCTCCTGTATCAGGTCGGCGATCTTGACGTTCTCCGGGCAAGCCACCTCGCAGCGCTTGCAGTTGAGGCACAATTTCAGTTTCTCGTCGAAGAACTGGGCTCCCTTGAGGCGATAGCGCTCGTTGTCCGGACCCGACTGTTTCGGTCCGGGATAGTCAGGCTCCACCGCCGACACCGGGCAGTAAACCGTGCAAATGGAGCACTTCAGGCACTGCTCGAAGTTGTGCGTGCTCTTGCTTTCCTTCTGTATCTGTATGGATTTTGCTTCTGCCATGATGTTTTTCTATTTGCTAAGAATGTTGTGTGCGACCTCCAGGGCTGTGAGCATGGCCACGCCCGTCGCGTCATCCAGTTTGATGGAGTTGTGTCCACCGAGCACCGATCCCGCCGCGTAGAGATTCTCTACGGCCTTGCCGTCGCGCAGCGCGTGCAACTTGTCGTCAGTCTTCACTCCGAAGGTCATGTAGGGCTGTGCGTCGAAGACATAGTCGGCGTGCCAGTCGGCACGGTTCTTCTCCGCCTCGACATCGAGTCCGAACACCGGCTCGAAGACGCCCTCGTAGTTGCTTCTCAGTCCGTGACTCTGGAACGATCCGGAGCAGAGCACGTAGTGGTCGGCGTAGAGCTGCTCGTCCGTGAGGTTCTCCGTCTCGACGGAGGCCACCTTGGATCCTTCGATCTTGCCATTCTTGACCGTGTCACTGCGGAAGTAGCGGCCGCCGAGGGTCTGCAGGCGCTTGATCAGCTGCATTTGGATATGTACACCCGGTACCGAGGGCGGCATGGTAGCCACAAACTCGATGGGCTTGCGGACCAGTTTGCGCAAGCGGGCGATGGTCTCGGCCTGCTGCGTCAGTCCCAGCACGGCGGGCAGAAGGACCACCTCTCCCGAGGCGTTGAGCGCGTTGATAGCCTCAGCCACCTCGGCGAGGTTATCGTAGTCGCTCAGATACTTGGCAATGTTTGTGGCACGCAACTCACAAGGCGTGTGGCGTGCGAAGTCGAGCGTATCGGTGGCAAACTCCTTGAGCTCCACCTCCACCTGCAGTCGGCGCAGGTTGTCCACAAGAAACTCCGTGGGCAGGTCGAGGTAGCCACGGATGTTGGCCACCGTCACCTTCTTGTAAGGCAATTTGTCTGCCTCCTGGCTCGTCACCAGTCCGTCCATCGTGAGCCATGCCGGCTTCGTCACTCCGATGGGGGTCAGGCGGAAGTGGTTGGCCTTGGCCTCCCCCTTCATGTTCAGTCCCGCCTCGCTCAACAGCTGGACGGCCTCTTCGGCCCGTGCAGCCTTGTCGCCGACGCGATGGTAGGGGTGTGTGGCGGGCAGTTGCTCCATCGCCTCCAGCGGACTTGCGACGGTGTTACCCTCCGTGTCATAGCCCAAAAGGCTGATGGACCCCGAGTTGAAATGCAGGGTGCTCTGTCCTGCTCCGATGACGGCCACGCGCTGGCCGCCCTTTGCCAAGGCGATGCCGCAGGTCAGTCCCGACAGTCCGCCTCCTATAATAATTGTATCGTATCTCATCGTGCTACCTCCTTGTTGTTGCCGGCCACGCGGTTGATGCCGCAGAGGCCTTCGTAGATCATGGATGTGAGTTGTGCCTCGGCCAGCGTATCACCCCAGGCCACAGGCTGCATGCCCTTCCAGCGCTCGGCGATAAAGGACGCCAGGTCACGCTGAGCCTCCTCAGCTTTCATCTTGGCCACGCGACAGAGCACGTTGGCTCCTCTGCAGGCGCAGAGCTCTCCCTGGCACGTTCCCATGCCCAGGCGGGTGCGGCGGCGGAGGTTGATGAGGTTGTGGACGTGCAGTTTCTCGGCGGCAAACTTCACCTCACCGATCGTCACCTCCTCACACTCGCAGACCAATGCATCGTCTATGTTGTTGCCCGTCGGCACGTCCTTGGTCATTGTGCCATGGCGTCCCTCAGCGGCATAGAGGCTCACAGTCTGTGCGCTCTTGCTTGTTGTGTGCTCCGGCAGCGGCTCTTCGCTTCCGGGCAGTGGCGTGGTGGCCGTCTCGCACTTCTTATCCACACCCAGCTTCTTGCAAGCCAGATCTGTAGCCACTTCGGCCATCATACGGTAGGTCATCATCTTACCACCCGTGATGGTAATGAATCCCTCCAGACCGTCTCGTGTAGCGTGATCAAGCAGCACGATACCACGGCTGATGGATCGGCCCGAGGGGTCGTTGTCGGCTGCCACGAGGGGTCGGACGCCACAGTAGGCGCGGATCACGCGGGTGGAGGCGCAAGCGGGAGCCAGTTCGATGGCGCCCCGCTCCAGGATATCTACTTCCTCCTGGGTGATCTTGAGGTCGTCCACCGTCTCAAACGGCACGCGATCGCTCGTCGTTCCGATGACGCAGACCGTGTCGTCCGGCACGAGAATATCGGCGTTGGCCGGTTTGCGGCAGCGGTTGATCACCATGTTGTTGACGCGGTGACCGAAGATGAGCAGTGTGCCCTTGGCCGGAAACATATTGACCGTGACGCCAGCGCGCTTGGCCACCTCGTGACCCCAGATGCCAGCAGCATTGATGACCAAACGGGCATGTACGTCCTGCTCCTCACCGTTGCGGTTGTTGCGCAGGTGTACACCCACAACGCGTCCGTTCTCGATCAGCAGGCTCAGGGCCTCGTGATACGTCAGCGTGTCGGCACCATGACGGCGCGCGTCAATGATGTTGGCCGTGGTAAGGCGGAAGGGATCTATCGAGGCGTCGGGTACGCGTACCGCACCGATCAGATCGGGATTGACAGCGGGCTCGATGCGGCGTGCCTCCTCTGGGGAGATGACGTCGGCGCGGATGCCCGCCTTGCGGCAAGACTCTACGAAAGTGGCCTGATAGTTGAGGTCGTCCTCAGGCAGTGTGATAAAAAGACCGTCGGTTTCATCGACGCAGTGGCGCGCTATCTTGCGCAGCGTCATGTTTTCCTGAATACATTCTTTGGCCGACTCGCCATCCGTCACTGCATAGCGTGCTCCGCTATGCAACAGACCGTGGTTGCGTCCTGTGGCTCCATTGGTGAAGTCATACTTCTCGACGAGCAGCACGCGCAGACCTCGCATCGCGCAGTCTCGTGCTGTGCCGGCTCCTGTAATGCCGCCGCCGATGATGATGACATCATACTCTTGTTTCTTGTTCCTATCCATTGTCGTTTGGTTTAGGTCTCCTAAACTCCTTGTTTTTGTTGTATTGTATTCTAATGTTGGTTCATGCAGGTCTTGTGGTTTGATTCGGCAGATTCTTGCACGATTGCAGTCTCTTTCTTATCGAAACCCAACCTCCGTTTTGCCGTACAAAGTTAGGAATATTTTCCAAAACCCGCCAAATATATTAACCACAATTAACAATAAAGTTTCGCTTTGACTCTCTAACACTTCCGTTTCGCCAACCATTCGAAATCATCAAGTGTAAACTGCTTAGTGCATGATTTGGCACATTGAAACCCCAAATGGCGTATTTGTATGCGAAAAACGAGCATCTGACTTGACACATTGTCAAGCAGACGCTTTCTCTCGGGAATAATAGAAAAACGAAATATTTTTACACGCTATTCTTTCAAAACTTCATTTTTATTAATAGAAAAACAAAACATGAAAGAAATACAAGGCAAATTATATCATCCGGCGAAGAGTTGCGGATCACACTGGGCATGCTACCAGACCAAGCAAGGAAACTCTACCAGGCAAGGGGCGAGGTGTAACCGGCCTTACTTAGTTTCTCCTATCACACCTTTGTCTTACATGCCCAAACTTATGTTGAAACCGCACAAACTACCCTATCACTCCATTTGCCGGATGAACTCTTTATCCGTTCGGTCGCCGGCGACCCGTAGTCCACGGGAGGTAGCGATAGATAATCCAAGTGACGGTGGTGATAAGGAGAAGATTGACAAGAAGGACCAGCAAGACTTCTGCGTAGCAGCCACGATAGGTGTAGCCAAAGCGGGAGAGCAGGACGGTGAGCGCAGTGGGAATGCCACTGCTGAAGAAATAATAGACGATGGAGCGGCGGCCTGTCCATGCCACCATGGAGGCAAGCCAACGAGGCAGCATTTCCACCAAACGCTGCCCACTGCGCAGCGTGAGCGTGAAGAAGAGATAGAGGAGGAGCACAGAGGCCGTATTCTTGAGCCAAAACAGGCGTGGAAGCACAAGCGCATCCACCTGGACGGAGGGCCACAAAGGACTGGCCACAAGCAGGTTGACAGGGATGGAGACCGCCAACATCAGGGCGCCAAACAGAAGACGCCAGCGCATCCGGAACTCATCAACCTGGTGGACCACATAGCCCAGGAGAAGGTAGGGCAAGGCGACCAGGGCCTCATTTGCATGCCACCAGTCGGCCTCAAAAGCCAGTAGGCGCGTGCCGAAAGCATAGCCCAGGACAATGGTCACAACCCCTGCAACGGTCAGCCATCCACTGCGCCCTCTCGAAAGCCACAGGAGGAGGCAGAAGAGGAGTTCGGCGACCGCCAAGGCTGCTATGAACCAAGATCCTTGTCCCGTGAGGATAGTCAGCAGCAGATCGGGGATCGACTCGCCGTCACCATGGAGCCAAGCCTTGGGAAGCGCCAGGGCTGTGGTGAAAATAAAATAAGGCATGAGCACTCCGCGCAACCACGACCGCAGCTTATGCCGCAGGCGGAAACCCTCTGGACGATAGAATAGATAGCCCGAAAGGAAGAAGAAGGCCATCAGCACGTCGGGGACGTACATCCTATAGGGAACGATATTATCGCCCGTGAAGCAGATCTCGGTGTGGTCGAAAATGATGGCAAGCATCAAGAATCCACGCAGAAGGTCAATCCAAAGCAGACGGGGCGCAGAGGAGGCGGGAGAAGCGACAGAAGGTGATATCATCGGAACAAGAGGAGTCATCGGATCAAGAAGATGGCAAGCTGAGCCCTGTTAGTTATCTCATCCAAAACACCTGTTAGTTATCTTTCCAGAACGCCTTGGTGAAGAGGACGAGGACGGTGAAGAGTTCGAGTCGTCCCACCAGCATTAGAAACGCACAAATCCACTTCGCCACATCGGGCAACTGCGCCCACGACATCGTCGGACCAATCTCAAGGCCCAGGGTCGGGCCCACATTGCCCATACTACTGATAGCAATGGTGAAAGAGTTGGTAGAGTCAACGCCACAGGCCATCATCGCAAAGCCCAGGAGGAAGGCCAATATCAGATAGAGCCCGACAAAGGCCAAGAGCGTGACGCGCTTCGACTGGGGGACGTTGTGGCCATCGACATTGAGGGGCAGGACGGCATTGGGGTGGAGAATCTGGCGAAACTCATTGCGGATGATCTTCAGGATCATCACCGCGCGAATGCTCTTCATACCTCCACTCGTCGAACCAGAGCAACCGCCGACGACCATACAGAGGATGAGGGCAAACCACGTGACATGGGGCCATTTGGAAGCGTCGTCGCTGAAGAGGCCCGTGGTCGTGATGAAGGAGACCACCTGGAAGACACCACTGCGGAAGGCGCGCTCCAGGTCATAGTGATTCTGCCACATCAATTCCACCATAATAAACAAGGTACAGGAAGTGACGACGAAGAGATAGAAGCGAAACTCGCTATTGCGGAAGAGCTGTTTTATGCGAAAGCGGGCCACGGCGGCATAGAGCATCGTGAAATTGACGCCCGAAAGGAAGCAGAAGAGCGTACAGACATATTCCTCGGCAGGGGAGCGGAAGGTGGCAATGGAACCGCTCTCCGTGGCGAAACCTCCTGTGGCCGTACTGGTGAAGGCGTAGTTGATGGCATCAAACCAGCCCATACCGCACAGTTTATAAGAAAGGAAGCAGGAGATGGTCAGCACGACATAGACCGCCCAAATCCATTTGGCTCCCGTGCTGAGCTTGGGGTGGAGCTTGGTGACGATCGGACCTGTGGCCTCGGCAGCAAAGACGCGTGTGGATCCACCGACAAACGAGGGCAGGATGGCTATCGTGAAGAAGACAATACCCAAACCACCGATCCACTGGGTGATTGATCGCCAGAAGAGCAGGCCGCGCGGAAGCCGTTCCGGATAGTCGATGATGGTAGCGCCCGTCGTCGTAAATCCCGATATGGTCTCAAAGAAGGCGTCCGTCACCGAATGGAGATAACCGCCTATCAAGAAAGGCATCATGCCGAAGATCGTGAAGAGCACCCAAACGGTCGTAACCACGAAATAGGCGTCGCGACGGCTCAGCGCATTGGAAGCCTTGAGGCCCAGCAGGCGGAAAGCTACACCGGCGGCTATAAGCACGACGACACTCCACGTGATGGGCATAACGTCGCTACCGCCATAGTAGAGGGCCACCCCCAGACTACAGGACATAAGCAGCGCCTCGATGAGCAGCAACGATCCGAAGATTTTGGAAATAAGTTTGGTATTGAGCATATCGCGCTTTTTGTCACTATGCTAATTGTCTGTACACTATTGTCACTATACTTATTGCCAGCACACTTATTGCCAGCACTATTGTCTGAACGCTAATTGTCAGTACAAGCAGGAGGTCAGTTGAAAAGTCCCTCCAACTTCTTGACGCTGACGTTGTGGCAGAACACCACCACACTATCGCCTGCCTCGATCTGCGTGTTGCCCGAGACGAGCATTCCCTCGCCGTTGCGCACCAGTCCACCGATGGTCATTCCCTTGGGCAGTCCCAAGTCCTTGACAGGACGGCGCGTCACCTTCGACCCCTGCACAGGGACAAACTCAGCCACATCGGCGTCTGCCGACATGAGGAAGCGCACGTTGTGGACATTGGCGTCGAGCATCATCTGATAGATGTGGCTGGCAGCGATGGCGCGCTTGTTGATGATCGTACCTATATCAAGGCTCTCCGCCATATAGGCGTAATCGACATTCTCCACCATCGCCACCGTCTTTCTCACTCCCATGCGCTTGGCCATCAGGCAGGCCAAAATATTGGTCTCAGCCTTCCCCGTCAACGCGACAAAGGCCTGGGTAGAGCGGATTCCCTCCTCGCTCAGCAGCGAAAGGTCGCGACCGTCGCCATTGATGACGAGGATATCGTCGTCAAACTTACTGTTGAGGGCCTCACATCGCTCCACGCTCTTTTCGATGACCTTCACCTGCATGTATTCCGGCATCTGGCGAATGGCGCGGACTGCGGTGGACCCACCACCCATCACCATCACATTCTTCACGTCCACGTAGTGTTCCTTGCCCACCACACGGCGGATATAGGGGATGTAGTTGCGCGTGGTCATAAAATAGGCGAGGTCGTAGAGCTTCAGCACGTCGCTTCCTCGCGGGATGATCGTGTCGCCGCGGCGGCGTATGGCCACGACGTGGAAGGGGTCGTCAGGTCCCGAGATCTCATGGAGCGGCTTGTCGAGCACCTTGCAGGTCTCGCGAAGCTTGATGCCCAGCATCACCAACGCACCGTCGTGGACGTCCCATCGCTGCCGCACCCACGACATTTTCAGACCGTTGATGATGTCGCGGGCTGCCAGCATCTCGGGATAGATGATGCTGCTGATGCCCATCTCATGGAAGAGTTCCTGGTTCTGCGGATCCACATACTCCGAACTGTCGATCTTGGCAACAGTCTTCTTCGCACCCAGGGCCTTCGCCAGCCCACATGCCGTCATATTATAGCTCTCATCGGGCGTGACGGCGATGAAGAGATCTGTATCCTCCACCCTTGCCTCTTTCAGACTGCGGATGCTGGTGGCCGAGGCGTGCATGGTGAGCAGGTCATAATCAATGGCCAGCTTGCCCAGTTTCTCCTCGTCCTGATCCATGAGCACTACCTCCTGCTTGTTGCGCGAGAGCAACTTGGCAAGATACGACCCGATGGCGAATGCGCCTGCTATAATTATCCTCATACTTGATTTTATTCCTTACTCAACAATTCCTTGATGTCCTCATAACCGTAGCCACAAAGGTGGCGCAACTGGGCGACCGTGCCCTGCTCGACAAAATGGTCAGGCATACCGAGGCGCGTCATGCGTGGGGCAAAACCGTGGTCGCTCATCCACTCCAGTACGGCCGATCCCATACCGCCCGTACGGATACCGTCCTCGATGGTGACAACACGATCAAAACGACTGCCCACCTCCTGCAGGATGCGCTCGTCGAGCGGCTTGAGGAAGCGCATGTCATAATGGAAGATCGTGTGGTGCTGGGGATTGCCCTCCTCGGCCAGCGCCTGGATAACACGCTGCACGTCATTGCCCACAGGGCCGATGGTCAGCACGGCCACGTCGCCGGGCTTCGGATCGCCCTCAGTCAGTTTGCGGCCCGTACCCACCTCTACCTCCGTGAGCGGACAACGCCAGTCGGTCAACACGCCGCGTCCGCGCGGATAGCGGATGACGAAGGATCCCTTGTTGGGCAACTGAGCCGTGAACATCAGGCGTCGCAACTCGCGCTCGTCCATCGGAGAGGCTATCGTGAGATTGGGGACTGGACGAAGGGCGGCCATGTCGAACGCACCGTGATGGGTCGCGCCGTCCTCGCCGACTAGTCCGGATCGGTCCAGACAGAGCACGACGGGCAGGTTGAGGATCGAGAGGTCGTGGATGATGCTGTCGTAGGCACGCTGCGAGAACGCACTATATATAGCGCAGAACGGCAACAACCCGTCCTTGGCCATACCGGCAGAGAAGGTGACAGCATGGCCTTCGGCTATTCCCACATCGAAGGCGCGGGTCGGCATCTCGTTCATCAATATGGAGAGCGAACTGCCACTGGGCATGGCTGGGGTAACACCCACGATGCGGTCGTTCTGGCGCGCCAGTTCCAGCAGCGTCTCGCCAAACACATCCTGAAACTTCGGGGGCTGCGGCTCGGCGGATTCGCTCTTCAGCCGCTTGCCCGTCTCGGGGTCAAACTTGCCAGGAGCATGCCAGATCGTCGCGCTCTCCTCGGCAGGCTTATAGCCCTTGCCCTTCTTGGTGTGAAGATGGAGGAGCTTCGGCCCCTTCATATCCTTGATCTGTCGGAGAATGCGCACCAGTTCCATTACGTCGTTGCCGTCGTAAGGACCAAAATAGCGGATGTTCATCCCCTCAAACATATTCTGCTGATGGGCCAACGCACTCTTCAGGGCGTTGTTCAGTCGGATAATGCCTTTCCTGCGATCATCGTTCAGGTAGCCGCGCTCGTGCAGCCACTGGCTGGCTTTGAAGCGGAGACGGTTGTAGGTCTCGTTCGTGTCCAGATTGAGCAGGTATTTCTCCATACCGCCCACAGACCGGTCGATGCTCATGTCGTTGTCGTTGAGGATAATGAGCAGGTCGTTGGGCTGGCTGGAGACATTGTTGAGTCCCTCAAAGGCCAGTCCGCCACTCATCGCACCATCGCCAATGATAGCCACAGCATGGCGGTTTTCCGTCTCTTTGCCGCCGAGCTTCGCCGCCACGGCCATTCCCAGCGCCGCCGAGATGGAGTTGGAAGCATGGCCGCAAGTGAACGTGTCGTACTCGCTCTCCAAAGGAGATGGGAACGGACGAAGTCCACCCAACTTCCGATTGAGCTTAAACCGTTCACGGCGTCCGGTCAGGATCTTGTGGCCGTAGGCCTGATGACCTACGTCCCAGACGATCCGGTCGTCGGGAGTATTGAACACGTAATGTACGGCCACGGTGATTTCCACGACACCGAGGCTCGAAGCCAAGTGACCGGGGTTGACCGCCACCTCTTCTATAATGTTTCTGCGAAGCTCACGACACACCTCTGGCAGGTCCTTCACCTCCAGTTTGCGCAAGTCGCTTGGATAATCTATTTGGTCAAGCAGTATCCGATGGTTTTCTTCCGCCATTTCTTTTCCCACTTATAAATTTTTGCAAAGTTACGAATAAGCGAGCGCAAAGCCAAAGGAAAAGGGAAGAATTTCCCTTTTACGAGGGCTTAGCCGAGCGAAAGTAACTTATTTAGAGTTACGAATAAGCGAGCGCAAAGCCAAAGGAAAAGGAAAGAATTTCCCTTTTACGAGGGCTTAGCCGAGCGAAAGTAAGTTATCTGGAGCTGCGAAAGTAACTTATCTGGAGTAGCTGAAATAACTTTTCAGAAGGGCCGCAATCAACTTTTGTAGCCTAAACATTTGGTGGATTCGATGGAAAATCGTATTTTAGCGGCTGAAAACCAAAAGCAACAAGAAACATGACGATCATAGGAGAAAACTACATACGGTTCGACTGGGCGATGAAACGCCTGCTGCGCAACAAGGCCAACCATGCGGTGTTGGAAGGATTTCTGTCCTCATTGATAGGAAAGAAGTTTAAGATACAACGGTTTCTTGAGAGCGAGAGCAACCAGGAGGACGAGACCGACAAATACAACCGAGTGGATATATTGGCAGAGAACGAGAACGGAGAACTCTGCATTATAGAGGTGCAGAACAACCGCGAACTCACCTATTTCCACCGCATGCTCTACGGAGTGTCAAAGGCCATCACGGAATATATTGGCCTGGGAAGCCCCTACGACAAAGTGCGTAAAGTCTATTCCATCAACATCGTCTATTTCGAATTGGGCCAGGGCAAAGACTATGTGTATCACGGCAAGACAGAATTTAGGGGTGCACACGAACCACATGACATTCTCAAACTCTCCGTCCGTCAAAACAAGAAGTTCTTCGGTATCGATGAGCGGAGCCTTATGAGCAGAAAAGAGGCGGGCGACCTGTTTCCGGAATACTACATACTGCGCGTGAACGACTTTGACAAAGTGGCCACTACCCCACTCGACGAGTGGATAGAATTTCTCAAAACGGGCAAAATTAGCGACAAGGCCACAGCAGAAGGTCTCGCCGAGGCGCGCGAATGCCTACGGGTGGACTCGCTCTCCGACCATGACAAGCGAGCATACGTTCGCCACATGGAGTCTATACGACACATGAAAAGCATTTTTGATACCAGTCACTACGAAGGCTACGAAGAGGGGATAGAGGAAGGAAGAGCTGAAGGAAGAGCTGAAGGAAGAGAACAGGGAATAGCGGAAGGAAGAGAACAGGGAAGAGCAGAAGGAAGAGCCCAGGGAATAGCGGAAGGAAGAGCAGAAGGTGAATTGGAAAAGAGTTTGGAGATAGCACGCAACCTTCTTTCCCTTGGCATACCTGTCTCACAAGTGTTGAAAGCCACAGGGCTGACCCAGGAACAAATCAACAAGATATAAGAACAAAACGGAGGCACGCTCCTCACAAAGACACTGAAAAGGCTGGCAGGGGACCAATTCCCTTGCCAGCCTTTTGGGATGATAGCTGGGATAATAGCCTCTTTATGCTATTACGCGCCAAGCACGGCAGCGGCGAAGGCTTTGCCATATTCGCGCCACTTGCGCTCAGCCTCCATGTCGGGAGCCCAAAGCTGTTTGCCTGGTTCGGCGGCAATATCGAAGCCCGCTTCCTCCAGTCGCTGCTGGATGCGCTTCTCGCCACCACCGCCCCAGCCAATGGAGCCAAAGGCCGCAGCCTTCTTGTTCTTGCACTTCATACCATGGATCATTTCCAGGAGGCCAGCAATGGCGTAGGTAATGCCCATATTGACCGTCGGGCTTCCCACCATAATGGCCTTGGAGCGGAACACCTCGACGAGAATGTCGTTTTTGTCGTCCTTGGCAGCGTTCATCAACACCACACGGACAGTCGGGTCGAAGTCGCGGATACCATCAGCAATGGCCTGGGCCATGCGTCGCGTACTCTGCCACATCGTATCATAGATGATGGTGATCTGGTGCTCCTGATAGTTGGTGGACCACTGGAGGTACTTCTCCACGATCTCGCCGATATGGTTGGTCCAGATGACTCCGTGGGACGGAGCGACCATCTTCAGAGGCAGGTTCATGCCTACTATTTCCTTCACCTTGCGGTTGACCATCGGGTTGTAGATGTTGAGGATGTTGGCATAGTACTTCTCAGCCTCATCAAACAAGTCCTTCTGATTCACCGTGTCGTCGTAGAGGCTCTCCGTAGCGTAGTGCTGTCCGAAGACGTCGTTGGAAAAGAGGATTTCCTCCTTGTCCGCATAGGTCACCATGGTGTCGGGCCAGTGGCACATCGGAGCCTCAACAAACGTGAGCGTGTTCTCGCCGATGCAGAGCGTGTCGCCCGTCTTCACGTTATGGAAGTTCCAGTCCTTATGATACAGTCCGCGCAGGATGCCCTCTGCCTTCTTCGTGCAATAGATAGGCGTATCAGGAATCTCGCGCATCAGCACGGGCAGCGCACCGCTATGGTCGCTCTCGCTGTGGTTCACCACGATGGCATCGATGGCTTGGAGGTCGATCTCTTCCTTGAGATGGGCCACAAACTCCTGGTCATAAGGATTCCAAACCGTATCGATGAGGACGGTCTTCTCGTCCCGGATCAAATAGGAATTGTAGCTTGTACCCTTGTGGGTAGAAAGCTCGTCGCCATGGAAGGTCTTCAGTTCCCAGTCAATCTTGCCTACCCATGTCACTTTGTCGGTTATTCTCTTTCCCATAATGATTTGCTATTGATTAGATGTTCGTTCGGGGGGCAAAGGTACAACTAAATATCGACAATCTATAGAAATTACAAACAAAAAGTCTTTAAAGGAAAAAATAGTGACAAAGCACGCTGCGAGGCAAATGCAGGTCCTACGAGAATTGGCACTATTTTTGCAGTCGTATTTCCAGTAGAGATTGCAGTCGTATATGCTGTCGAATTTCCTGTCGAGATTGTAGTTGAGATTGTTGTCGAGATTATAGTCGAGGTTGCAGTCGAACAAGAAACAATCACAGAGCAAAGCAATTACAGAGCAAAACTATCAGAGAGCAAATGAATATAGAAGAAGTAAGGAGCTATGCGCTTTCGCTGCCAGGCGTGACCGAAGACCAACCGTTTGGTGAGGACAATGTCACCTTCCGCGTGGAAGGAAAAATATTTCTGTGCCTTTGGCTGGGCGGAGACAGGCAAGACTGGAGGGGAGAGCCACGCTTTGCCTGCAAACTGCCTCCCGATCGAAACGAGACTTTGCGCCAGGAGTATGAGGCGGTGGCGCCAGCCTTCCACTGGAACAAGAAGCATTGGAGCGACGTATATTATGAGCAATTGGCCACACCGCTGGTGAGAAACTGGATCAGGGAGGCGCACAACCTGGTCGTCAGCAAACTGCCCAAAGTGCTCAGGGCGAAATATCTCTGAGGGACATGCGGCCAAGTCGCTTGCCACAGAAAGCTGCTTGCCACAGAATCGAGTAGGAGGAAAACGAAGTAGTTTTTCTCCTACT
>ULSN01043960.1_pt1 | contig 26504 bp, 24 predicted proteins | sample 1956771 | NCBI WGS metagenome assembly ULSN01 (sample SAMEA4835709, study PRJEB28245) | human gut metagenome | biome: gut microbiome; material: fecal sample | place: Denmark | collected 2008
CATTTGAATCCGAAGTGAATCTCACGTAAACCTTAATAGAGTCCTACGTAAACTTTATCTGAGTCTCAAACCTACTTGAAATAAAACTTACTTCAAAAGCAAGTGATGCCAGTTTCAATCGCAAAAAAGCCTTTTTACTTAACAGCATAAGGAAAATCGTGAGGGATAAAGCCAAAATCGTGAGGGATGCGTGAGGGATAAATCCCCATTTTTAGCCATCAGTCACGCATATAATTCCATTAGTTATCAATAACTTATCCGATTTTTGTCAGAAAATCGTGATGGGTGATAGATGAGCTGCAAAAAAACTACGTCAGATGAATCCGAGAGATTACCTCCTGTGTTTAAGCCTCCAGAAGAAATGCCAAGTTCTAAAGATAGGCTCACTTAGTGATTCTGCAGGATAATATCGTACGAAGTGCATATTTCTCCAAATCTTCAGGAAATACTTCTTTGCTATTCCTTGTTGTGTGAAATGCCCATACTTGGTGAAGTGTTTTCCGAAGTTGCCACCATTCAGAATCTCTGCCTGCAACAATTTTCCTCGCTTTTCATCAATTGGAGCTATCATCTTTTCCTCTGATAGTCCCAAAGCCTCATGCAGCACATACATCACCGCCCCAGCAAACTTCCACAATCCAAGAAGTTTCAATTCCTTCTGTAATGTATCTCTAATCACTAATAACTCATCATTATTCACTACATAGTAGTAATCTATGATTTGTCTCATTCCAATCCCTTCATCGAAGAAATGATGATATAGATGTGTTAGCTGATAAATCACGTTGAATGCCGTCGTTGGTATAGCAATTTCTCCAATACCATCTGGTAGACTAACAACATTTGAACATTGCAAGTCAGCATTCCGCTTAAACCATTTCTGTAAACGTGCATTATAGGCGGGATTGTTCATTATGCCTGGAAAGAAATGCAACTCAACAGGAACACCATCCATTGTTGTTTCAAGATGATGAAACCTTATATCATCCTTTAGTTTAAAATGACACTTAGTATATTCTGTAATATCTTCTCGGCTTACATTCACCCATACATCAATATCTCCCGGATTTCGGGAATACACATTCGGATACATCAATGCATTCCCTTGTCCTTTCAGAATGCAGCACCTAAGTCCATCCTCTCTAAGCATAGAATAGAGTTTGCTTGCAACCACATTCACCTTCATGTTCTGCCTGCGAATCTGTTGCGCCTTACCCATCCAAGTCATCAGCAGTTCCCTTTCTATCGGATTCTGTTTTAACTCCTCAGGATACTCCTCTCCCAGCCGTTTAATACCCTCAAAACAAAGCCCTAATATCGCCTGCTTAGAAGCAAAGGAATACAGTTTCTGCCAGTCCATACTAGCAACGACATTACTTATATCCCCCTTATATCCCAAACAATACTGCAGAGTAACAAAAATATCATTCATCATATTTAAGAGCTACTTGTCTCCAGCAAGTTCCTCAAACATTTCAATATGCTGATCTACAACTCTTGAAATGTCATAGTTATCTGTTACTTTCTTCAAAGCCTTGGATTTCATTTCTGCAGCCTCCTTCGGATGACGATACAACCAGAGAACCTTTTCTGCGGCATCTTTCGGATTATCCATTTCCACCAACAGACCATCAACACCATCATCTACCAATGTAGGGATGGCATCAATCTTTGTGGCAACCACATTCTTCTCTGCTGCCATATACTCAACGACAGCCAAGCCGAAACCTTCCCATCTCGACAAAAGCATAGCCGCATCAAAAACCTTCAGATAACTATATGGCTCATCAGTCCAACCTGTCACTATAAGATTCAAACCATTCTCCTTGGCATAGGCCTTAACTTCAGCCTCTTCTTCACCACTACCAACAATGATAAAAGCCGAGTTCGGAATCTCATCATGTATCAACTTAGCAGCTCTGATAAACACATCAGGTGCCTTCTGTGGAGAAAGTCTCCCAATCATACCTACTACATAGGCATCACCAGCAATTCCCAGTTCCTTTCTAGACTTAGCTATAGCATTCCTTACAGCACTCACATCAATACCATTCGGAATCAAAGCAAGCTTATCATCCTTAGCAATGTGTTCACGCTCTGCCGAAGCCTTTTCAGCCTTAGAGATGCAAACAATCTTGTCTGTACAAGGAGATAATATTTTCTCTAAGCACAGATATATCATACTTTTCAGTTTCATCTGATTAAAATTTACTTGATGTTAAAAGCCCAACCATGTGGATTGTAAACCACCTTACAATGCAAGCCTATGGCTGCCATACGCCCTAAACCACCAGCAAAACTGCTATGGCAATACAAGATGTCAGGATTAACCTTTTTGATTTCCTGGCGAATAGCTCTAACTTTGGCAATCACTTTCAAAGGTGAGAAAGATTGCATAAGATCCATTTGCTTCACACCATCCACCATCTTACTATATGTACTTTCATTATAATTGAGGGAACAGATGAAATACTGCTTTATTCCCTTTTTCTCTAATCGTGGCAGGAGCATCTGGAGATAACGCTCCACACCTCCTGCACACTCTGCTATATGCAATATCCGAATATTCATATCACTGTCCTAATTCAATGTTACCAATCTTCAATAATCCACTCTATCTATCAGCTCTCGTCCTCTCCATTCTGTATTTGGAGCAGCCAGATAAAAAGACCCATACATTTCATATTGGTCATAATTGTTAGAAACGTCTTCCTGCATCATACGTTCCCAATGGCTGACCAGTTGTGGCAAATCTTCACAGTACAAATCCTTGTCAAAATCGTATGGTCGAGGAGCATTTTCTAAAATATTGTTATATCGAGCCTTGGCACCAGGATGTGTTTGACGATTGTAAGGAGGAAACATAGTGTTCTCAACAGCCTCATAAACTGCTAAAGATGCAAACCACAACATTGTGGCAAAATACTGATAGCTATACACCTCATTGCTCCATAGAGGGTTTGTCATAGCTCCTAAATCAGCGGCAAATTCTTTCTTTTGGTCAGAGGTATAAGCATTCAACTTCTTATAATCCGTCTGGTCATCAAAATGAGATTGCAAAAGTGCGATTTTCTCTAAACTTCCTTTATTCAAATCACCATTTAGCAGATGACTATACTCATGTGCTGCAAGAAATGCCATTTGTGCAGGATAAATGGGATTGATGACATCCATAATCTCTTTGGGGATTATGCCACGTGGATCTACATCAAAATCCAAAGCTTCCCTTTGCAACATTACCCTAATGGCTATTTTCATCGCACGGAATTGCACTTCAAAAGGTACTTTCCCATTTAAATCAAGCAAAGCAAGGCACGAAAATTGAGTGAAATATTTCAAAGTCTCACTGTAAGTAGAGCAAATTCCATAAGGAGTATCAAATATCAGCCCATTCGGGTCGCTTGAAATAAGCGAGCCAAAATGAACTTGCTTGCAGACCTCCTGCTTATCTTTCGGCATGGCATTGCGAACATCTATGTAACAATATGCATTGAAATACTTTTCCAAAGCCCAGTCTTCACCCCATTTTTCCGCTATATGACGATAAACCCTCCATAACCTGATGTTATCAGTAATAGTGTCAGCACGGAGTTTCAAGATATAGTCCTCGCCATTCTGAACATTTAGAATTCTATCGATCTCTGCCTCAGAACAAATTCCATGATACCAAGCCCTTTGCATTTGTAAAGGCAATTGCTCAAAAGGAATCTGTTCAAGAATCTCTTTTCCATCTGAATCTTGAAACTCATGCCAAATTGTTCTGTTTTCCATATTTTTACAAATTCTCTTCAAAAACCATTTCACTTACCAGGGCAAATGATTTTGACCTTACACTTCATACAAGTCATATGGGAAAGCATTCTCTAGTCCTCGCCTCAATTCATCCAAGTTTGTCGGCAAAGGTAAAGGTTCTGTTACCATTCCTTCCTCGATTGTTCGTGCTACAGGATATTCATATCTTTTAGTACTATAATACCAATCATCATATTTCAGGAAATCAACTTTTGGTTTTAACAGTACAGCTGGTACACCATAAGACTCTGCTAAAATGATACCATGTAGAGAAGAAGAAATGATTTTCTCACAACTCAAAAGTTTACAGACAAAATCCTTGTAATCAGCAGTACAGATATCTATAACTATCAAATCGTCTCTGTCTGCTACTGGTATCACTTGATCTTTATGCATAACAACACCATACTTATATTTCTTTTCAACCTTGATAGGTGGTGTATATATTTCTGGCATAAATATAGCAGGATCACCATATACGGCAGGAGCTTCAAAGCCATAATCTGCAAGATATGTTCTCGTGAAAGGACCACGGACAGAACGTATATCCAGCTTACGTCCTTTCAATCGGTATCCCAAGCGAGCATTCAAAATGCCACTTCCCCATACTGTACCATCCTGGATACCGGCTGTTATCACACTACCAACTGCAAAAAGATGTTTGATACCTCTCACTTTCTTATCGGGATCTATATTCTTCTTAGATAACAAATGATTCACGATAACCGGAGTTAAGGTGTCACCAAGATTATCAGACTCCAACCAATAATCCAAATTTACTCTATCTTTCTTAGCAAAATTGGTAACATTGAAAAGCATGAATCTATTGCGAAAAGGAAACAATCCCTTCATAAGAATCTTCTTAGGACCTTCCCCTAAGATTTCCTTTATTTTCAGATTTAATTTATTTGTGTTCATTTCTATTCTGTATTACATTACAAAAATCAGCGTAAATACGATCTTGAATATTCTTAATCTGATGATTTCTGAGTCCACATTTCCAGGCCTTTTCAGCATACTCCTTTACCAAATTTGGTTGAGTTAGCAAACGATTGATCTGATCTTTTATCTTATGTATATCGGTCTCAACAATGGCTGCATCATTATCTCTTAGATATCTTATAGATCCCGTATCACCTCCAAGAGCAAATATACAACGAGCATTATAGAAATAATCAACAAGTTTCGTTGAAAAAGAAAGTCTAAAGAACAATCTATCCTTCAAAGATGCCGGCTCTACATGAACCAAGACATCAGCCGATTTCATTGTTGGGAGCACATCTTTATTATCTACAGGAGGCATCAAATAAGAATCACCGGAATTCAGAGCCTTTACCATAGCATTTGTTTTAGGAGACATTGAATAAACAAACATCTCTGCCTTTTTCTCTTCCTGGTTCAGTTCATTAATAGCTTCTGCAATTTTACCTAATACTTGCCATCTACCAGAACCCAAGTTACCCATATAGACAAATTTCAAAGGAACAGTTGCATCCTTAATTTCAGGCATTTGACCAAATTCATATCCTTTATAAAGCACTTTGAATTCTTTGTTGAAATAACCGGCATACTCATCACACATAGTTTGCGTTATTCCATAAAGAAAACAACTCTGCTTAGCACACTTTCTTATAGCATGGCGCTCTACAAATGTTTTAATCCAAAAGAAAGGAGAAAAAGATACCTTCTTTAAAGAATAATGGTCATCCCAAGGATATGTGACAAGAGGAATATTGAACTTTTGGCTAACATACCTCATTAAATTATTAGAAACAGGTACTCTACCTAAAGGACCAAAAATCAAATCTGGCTGAAAATCCGAAACAAATTTATCCAAAGCTTCAGATTTCCACTTACCCAATATTCCTATCATATCCTGAGCAAGAAGCATTGAATCCCATCGCATACTTCTAGCCTTATTATACCTCTTAGAAAAATCATTTTTCTGACCTTTCACAGGATAAACTTCACATCCAATAACATCCCGAGCAAAAATGCTCTTAGCTAATTGCTTTTCTGATATATTGAAAAACCGTTCAACAATATCATTATCTGGAACATCTTCTCTGAAATAGATATTAGCAAACTCTATTCTGTCCTCCATACCTTTAAAAATATTAGAAAGAGTATTGCCTACACTAATATCATTACTCCAAGGCAAATAAGTAACAACTAAAACTCTTATTTTTCTTTCCATTAGCTTTATACCAATTCGTTTTTACACCTATTATAAAGACTTACCAAATGTTCAGCAGACATATCAATTAGCGGCTCATACATAAAACTATTCAGATGAATGCCTTCAGGGGTCATCATATTCACTTCTTCTATCAAATCTACATGGTTTGACTCTTGCCCCTTATAGAGTTCAAATAGCTTACTTGCCTGGTTGCTTCTAATACTATTAATCTGCTGCACTAAGTTTGCATCATGAGCCATCTTACTTATCATATAGTCCTCTACCTTTAAACGGCAAGCTATAGACAAGCAAATTTTATTTTCTATTTTGATTGGGTCAAGATTAATTTCAGAAACGATACTTTCGGCTACGCTATAAACAAAATCCTTGATATTCCTATTTGGATTTACAGATTGCAAAGTTTGGCATCGCTGAGGAAATTTCCCTTTTACTAAACTGATGACATCATTAATGGTCAAGACGTCAGTTTGCCCCTGTTTTACATGCATACAGGAAGTCAGCTTGATATAGTCAGTAGATTGGCCTTCCATATATTCAATCAAATTACGGGCAAAAGGTATAATGCTAATCAACTGTTTGTTATTATGATTTCCATCAATCAAGTAAGAAAATAAATCTTTGCGATACTGCCCACGTTTCAATTCTATAGTTCCATCATTGGCAACATTGGTCATGAATACAGAGTTTCCTAATCCCAACCTGTTACTCAATGTACGATAGAAATCAAAGTTATGAGTCAATACAATGGTTTTAAAGATACCCGCATCATTCATATCCTTGATATATTCAATGATGGCAAACTTGTTTTGATAGTCAAAAGAATCTGCTATATCATCAAATACCACTAGAGTATCATTTCCCTCACGTTTTCTTGCCTCTACTTCAAAGATTATTTGCATGATATGAAATGCCCTACGTTCACCACGGCTCAGGATATTCATTAAATCTGTTTTCCGAGTATCAGTATCCGTACCATCCTTATCTTTATAGGTAAATTTCAATTTCGCCGTATCTTGCTTTAGGATTATATCCTTAGTATTTTCTATAGATACCGTGAAAGGCACATGAAAACGTTCATTGTAAATCTTGACAATTTGATTCCAAGCATCCAATTTGGCATTAGCTTCTGCCAAAATCTGTTGCAGCTCTTGTCGCTTTGCCTCATAAACTGCAACTAGCGCCTTGGCTTCATCTTTCTTGGCAATTAAACAACCTAACCAAAAATCTTTCTGAAATTTCTCATAATCGAAGAGATGAGCAACCAAAGCAGGATTACGCTCCAACTCTACCTTACAGAGACGCGTCTGTTCATTAGCATCAAGAGCCTTAGTTATCTTGGCAAGATTTTTCTTGAGTTCCTCATCTTCTGCTATCTTCCCCAGCTCATCATTTACCAAGGTTTTAAGTTGGGCTGCGTTTTTTATCTCAGTACCATCACTCAACGTCAAATGGTGGCTTGCCTTAAAGAATGTATCGTCCTTAGTAGCTTTAATAAGTTCATTAGCCTGATAAGAGCCAAACGACTTTCCATCAACAGAAGAAGAGAACAGGGAAGAGTCTGCAAGCAAGTCTGAATAGCGATTAAAATAATCAACCAATGCATCCTTATACTTATCAACTACAGCCTTTACTTTACCACCTGTATCGAATATGTTATTATATTTAAAGTCAAATACCTCATGTTCTGTATCAAGTTCATCTTTCAGCCGATAGAGACATTGCAAAAAACTATCGGGAACATCCTTGTTTAAAGAAAATACTTCCACAAACTCATCCTTGCAATTATCACTTTTCGACTGTTGCCTTAAACTAGTCATAAACACATTCTCACTCTGAGCCAATTCTGCATAAATGGCATCATATCTTGCCTTTAATGCAGCATCAGCCAAGAAAGAACTAAAACGCTCCTCGCTGTTCACATCCTCATCAGCATTTGCTACATAGATATCCTTTGGAGCTATACCAGCACCATTTTCATTCTTAACGTCACAAATAGTTGTTTTTTCAGGATGAATTCTATCATTTATCTTATTCGCTTTGCCCTGGCTAAGAAGTTGCATAGATTTTGAAAACGAAGTCTTCATCGTACCATTCGGAGCATAAATCAAGATACTCCGATGTTGAGTAAAATCTAAGTCTTTCGAAAATTTCTTTATTCCAAAGCAATTCTCTAAATGTATCTTTACATAATTCATATACTCTATATTAATTCAGTCAACTTAATTAATCTCACTCATGGTTTGTCGATATAATTCAATATATTTACCATACTGAATATCCTTATTATAATCTCTTTCCGCTTTCTTTCTACAAGTATCAAGATAATGCATTTTGCTATTAGCCAACACAGTTCGTATTGCAGACAGCAAACCTTCCACATCACCTTTGTCCACGGCAAAGCCTGTCTCTGAAGTAATCACCTCCACGCTACCACCGGTACGGAAAGTTACTACAGGAGTACCACACGCCAAAGCCTCCAAATTAGTCGTAGGGAAATTATCTTCGAGAGTAGGATTAATAAAGACATCCGCCTCTGAGTATAACCCTACAAGTTCATCTGGTGTTTTAGTACGCTGGATACCAATAACCTTTTTTGTTTTAGGCAACAAAGCTTCTTGTCCATTTTTCAATCCAACAAGTACTAAGACCTCATCATCATTGAGCAACGAAGGCAACTTCAAAAGATATTCTTTACCTTTCCTAGGAGAAAGATCGCCAGCAACAGCCAATATCATTTTTCTGTTACCAATGCTATATTCCTCTCGCACATTAGCCTTAATAGGCTGGAATACCGACATATCAACACCATTGTTAATCACCATGCATGGTTTATCCTTCAGAAAGGATTGTTGCTGAAGATTACAAAGCCATTGTGATGGAGAAACAAAGGTAATATTTAATGGTGCGAATAACTTCTTCTTCATTTTATAGTTCCAAGAAGAAGGATCTATTGGTGCGAAAGTCTTAGGATAATCTTTTAAACTTGGACAATGATTACACCCTGTTTTCCATTTGTCGCAACCAGAATAATCAAAGTAGGCACAATGACCAGTAAACGTCCAGCAGTCATGCATTGTCAATATACATGGAATGTTCTTATCCGCTATATATTTTAATAGCATTCGAATGTTCACATAATGATTGTGTATATTATGCATGTGAATGATATCAGGCCTAATCTCATCTATCCAAGCTAGAAGCCTTCTGGTCTCACATTTATTGTTGAAGCCATGATGACCAGTAGCTTTTGTCCAAAGTTTACTGATAAAAAGTTCTCTATCAGATTCTATCCGATAAACATTTTCCTTTTCATCATCCTTTGGATTATAGCCAAAGCCAAAAGCAACATAACTTTCAATCCCATTAGCCTCCATCACTTTCTTTAAATCGAAAGTGATGCGCCCCGTAGATCCACCATTATAATAGCGGGTATTAATTTGAAGTACTCTCATAAAAACTTAGTTTCTTTTGGAAGAAGGTACGAACTTTTTTACAATAAAAATAAGAACACAATATATTAGAATTTGATTCAAATTGGCTCTAGTAAACACATAACCCATACTTGAAAATATTCCATTTGCATTTAAAAAGAACATCCAATATCTTCTAAATATAATTAGTATTGGAATAGGAATAATTAACAATCCTTTTTTTATATTTACAAATGACATCAAAAAATAAAAAACAATGATATAAGTTACAAATGCAACTAAATAATAATAGTAACCAAACATCCATAAACCTATACCAGTTTCACCACCGACCTTACAGCCAAATAAAGAGTAACGATTTTCTCCAAAATTCAACACCACCATATGATCAACAGCAGTTCCTATAAAATTTTTATCTAAACCGAACCAATCGACTATAAATGATGGCAATTCATTAATCCAAAATTCTTTATAATACGATTGACCTTTCTCGCAACCAAATCCACTCTTTTGAGCATTATATATAGTTGCATCAATTGTTCTCAAATTACAGAAACGATCCAAGAATATATTATCAACATAATATTCAGACCAACCCATGCCATTATTACCACTATTGTCTGAAAGAGCAAGAGAAGCTTGATAGGTTGTATGCAACAATTCTTTGTCGTTATATAGTTTTAAAACATCATCAAAAGTTTCTATTGGAGATTGAGAATTTCGAATTTGCCTATTTAAAATCATAGCTGTTGCAAAATCAGCAACGGGACCTGTCACTAAATATGCAAGCAAAATACTAAAAACAGTTGTTTTAAAATTTAATATTTTTTTATTCCTATATAAAGCTTTAAACAAATATAATCCACCTATTGAAACAAGGGCACCAAACATCAATTCTCTTTTTGTTGTAGCAGCACCCAATAGCATCAAAAAGATAAGATATAGAATAATGTATTTTTTACTTGTTGTTGTATTCTCTGCAGAATAAAAACTCTTAAAAAACAAACATATTGGTGCAAAACTTAAAGCAGACAGAGATTTGGAAATAATCTGCAAAGTATTTCCTGTACTTTGATACTCTTGTTCTACACCTTGAACACTTATTTCCAAACACAAAAAAGCTAAACCAATTAAACCTATAGTCCATATTTGTGCATCGGATAAAGAACTCATATAGCCAACTTTATTAAGAATTCTATTAATACAATTGGTAGGTCTATAAATACGTTTTGCAACTCCAAAAGAAGCTATTATAACAACTATATTAATAACTTGATTGGTATAGGTTAAATATGGAACTTGAAAGTTAAAAGATAATGGCTTCATTTCTATTAAAGTCACCCATAATGGTAGAAAACAATAGCATATACCAAGACTGAAAATAGTAATAACAGGAAGAGGGTATTTAACTAGCAATGTATATTTCGTAATAAATGTCGAAATCAGCATCCACCCCAGTAACAAACATATACAGCCATATATGTTTTCAAACTCTGGATGGAATATTGCTTCGCCAATAATAGCAACTAATAATAATTTTGTTATAATACCAGAAATTTTATCAAACAAATTATCCATATGATCTACTTTTTCTTCAATAAATATTCGTATCCGAAAATTATAGTGTCTCGAAAACCCAATTTTAATTCTTTATGAACAAAATATGGCCAATACCAGAAATTATAAATACACTGACTGACAACTTGAGCTAAGACAATCCCCCAAACACCCAAATGAAACGGCCCCATAAATATGATGTATAAGATTAGACATAAAAATGAAGATACAACAAAAGACTTCATATATATCAATCTATTAGTACAAGATAGATATGAGGAATAACAGTTTCTAAACCGCAAAATAAATTGATTGAGGAATATTCCTAATAATAATGGTGTACTCACAACAACACCAGGTTTTATATATTTTAAAATTGGCAAGCCAACCAGCAATGTTAATATAACCCCTAATCCCATTAACAAAGTCAGCGTAAAAAGAATAGCAGACATACTATGCTTCATCTTATCCATATCCCTATTTAAATATGCTGCTTGCATATAAGGTTGATAAACACCATATAAAGTAGCAGATAAAGTGGCAACAGCATTGGCTATCTGCAATGACAATGAATATGATCCCGTTTGTTCAAGAGTAAGGTAAAAAGAACAGATTATTACACTGGCTTGTTCTGACAAATAGATAGATATTTGAATCAAGCCCTCACGCCAAGCATTATACCACATTGTGGTTAACAGTTGCCTAGAAGCCTTCTTGTCAAATGGACTATAATAATTGTTTAGTTTTTCTCCAATATTCTCATATCTATAAAAATAGTATTTACCCAACTGGCGATAAATGAAACCAAAAATAAAATAAGCAAGTGCAACTCCCACTATTCCAAAGCCAAAATACAAGAATGCTATCGTCAATACGATTTGAATCGTTTTAGATACGACCCTATTTTTTTGGGCTTGAAAAACATTACCAACACCCCTCAGAAAAGAATCAAAATAATTATAATAAAGATTCAAAAAAACACTTAGGGTATAAATTATCCATGCGTAATAATGTGCATAGCCTTCAATATCCTTTGTTATTTTATAAATATACAAAGAGCCAATAGTTAACATTAAAACTAAAACACTTATAGAAATAAACATATAAATCCTTCTACAGGTATTTAGTATATTATTCATTAAACAGAAGTCTGGCTCAGAATTCTCAAAATATTCAGCCCCTATTTTTTGAATTCGTTTAGCTCCACTCCAACAATATGTTATGTTTCTTGCAAATGTGGGAGCAAAACCGAAATCTGAAAGCGTAGCAATTGCTCCTATACTGACAAATACATACCATAATCCTAGCATTTCTCCGCTTAGATAATAGATGATAAACGGAACTACAACAATATTTGAAGACATTGATATCAAAATACTTAAATAGCTCCAAATTACATCCTTATTTTTTACTTTAACGTCCATACATTTCAACAAAATTACAATAATCAATTCTATTTAAATAAAATCAAAAATCGTCTTACTGAGTAAATCTGATATTGTATCAAATGAATATTCTTCTAATATATACTTCTGAAGTTCTGGTTGGCTAAAACCATTATCAAGAGCTTTGAGAATTGCGGAACCTATCTCATCAACATCATAAGGAGATACAAGAATAGCTCTGCCGGAATAATAATCTTTTGGTGCTCCCAAATTTGTGAGAACAATTTCTGCGCCATATGCAGCAGCTTCCATCGCAACCATTCCTACACCTTCAATCAAACTTGGAAGTGCAAATACCTTTGCCCGCTTATAATATTCTTTTAACTCTGTCTCTGAAAGATAACCAACATATTCTATATTTTCTTCACCGTCAATCAAATCCATCAACCACTTTTCTTGCTCAATACCATTGAAAGATCCTGCAAGTTTTAGTTGAAATTTATATTTCTTTGCGGCTTCTACCAACCTAGCTACGTTCTTACCTGCTGTTGCCAAACGACTAACATGAAAGCAGAAACGTTCCTTATCTGCTAAATTAACAGGTGGAATATCCTCTTTAAAACGAAGGGATAGCGGTACTATCTTAACTTTTGAAGGATTTATATGCAATCCTTCCGTTAAAAATCTCTTTTCGTGTTCGGATCTTACCAAGAAAAGACTAAATTGATCTCGACAATAATATAATTCATGAAGTGCTTTTCTCCATGATAATCTAACAGATCCAATATACTTAGCTCTGAATCCAAATTCTTTAGGAGATCCTGTAAAATCGATTATAGGCGCAATTGCAAATTTTATATGAGGAAATTTATGAAGACCATTTATAAAGTCTAAAACTAAAGGGCCTAATCCCAAAAATATAAGCATATCAAAAGAATTCCAATCTTCATAACCCCAAGTTGAAATCTGTACAACTTCATTATTTCTTGATTCGAGTGATTCTTTCCACATTCTAGCTTGCACAACAATGCCTCCCTGATATGATATGGTTGCCCCAGGAAGTATCAATCCAATTTTCATATTATAATCATTTAATATTAACAAATAATTTCATTATTCTTTGATCAGCCATTATTTTTTCAATTTCACCTATATAAGGTGAACCACTTTTTTTTATAATCGGATAATATAACGGCAACAATGTATGAATTCTTGTCTTCTTATAGATATATCCATTATAAAAGCTTGTACTACAAAGGAATGTATATATATCTTTAAAATTCAATAACTGCAGGTAATATTCAACAGGAACATTTATCGTCTGCGAAATAACCCTATAATTGAATCCTAAATCACTAAAAATTTTTAAAATTTCTTTTTGCTTGGAAGAGTTTTCTCTCGGATGAAATTTAATCAAAATAACATTATCCTTACTCACATCAGAGAAGGCTATTCTTATGGTTTCTAATTCCATTTTATAAGAATCAGAAGAGGTTTCATCTAAGGGCTCTGACAAAAACAAAATCACATTTTCTAAGTTAACGTTTGACACCTCTCCAGAAATTATTGACTTAAGTTTGTCGGATAATAAAAGTGAAGGGTGAATAATAACATCAAAATTCTCCTTATAATATGGCACAAAACTATACCTCTTATTTATTGGCAACAATGAATAATCCATTGTTTTAAAGTATATCCATTTACCAAAACATAGTCCCCAATACCTTTTATATATTAATAAATCAGAAATTATTGATTTTGATAAACGATACAAGTAATTCCCGTAAGAAGCACAATGGCCTAAATTAACATAATGCGAAGAACCTTCTTCGAAAAAATTAACGTGTAAACCACGTTTTGAATATACAAACGACAACAGTTGATAACTGCGATTATTCATATCACCAAAATAGACATCCGATATATTGTTACGTTTAATGATTTCTTTTATATATGTATCTGTCTTTTTTATTCCATTACTTGTATGTAAAATATTTCTAAAATCTATTTGGGGCCAAGATGTAATATTCTCAACAAAAAAGCATGATTTCCACATACTTTCTATACGAATGATATCATATATATTCAAAAAATGCTCATTTTTACCTATATATCCATATACCATATAATTATTTTTCAATTTCTGATCATGTATAAGCTGCTGTGCAACAAACAACTGAAATGGAGTATGGATAAAAAATAGATTACCAGTCACGTTATTTAAAGCATTTCCACTCTCATTCTTCATCATTTCTAATGTATAATTAATAAAGTTTTTTACTAATGATTCTTCCTTCAATAAGCATACAAAGTATTCCTACAAGATATTGACATTAGGCTACTTTTTCTAAATCTTCCAGCAAACATAAGTAATTCATGGAGCCGTATTGCATAACCAACAATTCTGCAAACATGTTATAAACAGGCATGCCAGGGAGTTGTTCCCTGACTATGCTGCTTCCATTTACCTAGAACTAGCTTATCTCACAAATAGACAAAGATATATTAATCGCTTCACTAGAACTTATAGTGATGTTCTTAAAATTGTATATATAAACCAGCAACTACAAGAAATAGAATAAAATTTATTTTTTGATATGCTTTACCAACTCATTTGCCTTCTTATATTCCTCATGACTACCGATGTCAAGCCAATAACCTGTAATCGGATAACGGATAACGGTCTTGCCAGCTGCTACTGCATCATTCATCAAGTCTGTAGCATTATAGAAGGTATTCTTTGGCATACCCTCCAAAAGTTCTCGCTTGATAAGATAGATACCAGCGTTAGCGAAATAATTATATATAGGCTTCTCCTTCACACCTTTGATATTTCTGCCTTGCAATTCAAAAATTCCATAAGGAACAGAAATGGAATATGGTACTGCTGCTACAGACATATCAGCATCATGTTCCTTGAAGTGAAGATAGAAATCCTCATAATCAATGTTAGTAAAGAGATCGGAGTTCATTACAAGTACCACATCATTATAGAACTTGGTAACAAACTGAGTTGCGCCCATTGTTCCCAGGAATTGTGGCTCTTTGATACAATCAATCTTCACGCCATTCACAGGTTCCGCAAAATGCTCCTCCAACTGTTCATGAAGATAATTTACAGTAACAGAGATATGCTTGATACCATTCTCCATCAAGCTATCAATATTGTAATCAATAATAGATTTACCACCTACAGGGAGGAGAGGCTTTGGAGTAGTCTCTGTCAATGGACGAAGGCGAACACCCTTGCCACCTGCCATAAGAACAGCGTCTACAGGCAAAAGTGACTTTTGTTGTTTGAAATTAAGGACGTCAACTATATGCTTATCTGCATCTATTACAGGTAACAAAGAAATTCCTAAATCCTTGCATTTATGAATATTCTTAATATCTATACACTCAGCTTGCAAATATATATATTGCTTATTTGCAATATCCAGGACTGATTGTTCCAAACTTATACCAGAAACAAGACTTCTGCGAATATCTCCATCTGTCAAAGTACCCTTCAATTCTCCTTCATCAGAAACGACAAAAAGGGTCAAAGCATCCTCCGCATCAAAACAATTTAAACACTTCAATGCGGATAGAATGCTTTCTGAAGAATTGATGATATATTTATCAAATTTATTCATCGATATTATTTACTTGAGTTCAACATCAACAATACACTGATTGCCATATTTGTCATTTCCTGCAACCTTTACACACTCCAGTTGATCAACAGGTATTGTATATGCATCAAATACATAACTAAAAGACTTGCCTGCTTCCTGGAAATCGAAGTTGTCATGGAAATATTCACCACATTTTGTCTTGATAGCTAAATATGGCTGAGGGCCAAAAAGTTCTCCATTCTGAACCTCTACATGAAGAATATTTTCCTTCATCGTAGCTTTCAAAGATAGCTTATTTTTTTCTATTTCATCTTTAGTATATCCTATTACATGACGGAAAGCATCAACAGTCTCAGAGAACTTAAATTTCACATTAGGATGTCTTTCTATTACGACTTGAAGCTTCTCTCGGAAATCATCAACTTCAACAGACATCTCACGCCAATCATGATCTGTAATTCCTAAATATACATTTTCTCCATTCTCTGCCTTAACAAATGCCTTCTCAATCTCTTCAACCGTAATATTACGATGGCGAGATTTCATATTCAAGATGCGAGCTAACCATCTATGCATATTACCAGGCTTGCGCCAATCATAAAAATCAGGATGATAAAGGCTCCAGTCTGAAGGTGCATTTCTCCAATCACCATATCTACCATCTACCAAATCTCTTTGACCAGTAGGCTGATGATCAGCATCTACAGATTGACAAGAAGGGTCAAATGGCATCCACTGCTCCAGAAAGAAGTTTGCATCGATTCTTTCTGTATGGAAACCTGCCCGGTTAACAACAGGGAACATATCACGGTCGAGCAAACGATGTGTGATAATATCCAAAATGACAGGCATAGAATTATCGTAGGAAGTGGCAGGGATATTTGCTTCCTTTCTGAAAGGAATAGGATGGAAATGCCAATGAATAGCATCCATATCTGAACCTGTAACTTTAATCATGTACTTATAAAAATCAAGTACATTGTGATAGCCATAATCTCTATGACGAGGATTAACATTACCAAAACCAACATGATCCATTATATGCCAGTTATAAACCCAACCTCCTCCGAAGGAGTCTAGCATCTGATTTCGGAAATCTTTACTCATAATTCGATAGAGCATTTCTTCTATCATGCCCCAGTTGCGCTTAAAACCAACAGTATGTGGGTCTACGGTTAATGCTAAACTCTCCTTAATTTCATCAGGAACCTCTATCTTTCCTTCCTGCAATAATTTGAGATTTTCATAAGTTGGCTCCAGTTTAATACCGAAGATTAAATCCAAACGATTGAACAACTCTTCTATAATTTCCCATAAAGGACCTTCTGTGTCAATATGATGACATATATAAACAATACCTTTTTCCATTATTTCCAACATTTAGCTAATTCTATTACTTCTTTATATTCTTCCTTTTTCTCAAAGAGATAATTGGCTATCACCTGCATCAACTCATAATCCTCCTCTGAATCAATATCAAGAATACCAGTATCTGCCATTACCACTGCATCACAATTGGAATTGAAGAAAGTCGCCTGTTCCTTAGTTTCCAGTGCATTTGGAGAATAAGCATAAATTGAAGCATTCATATCATAGAATGCAGGAGCTTCCTGACGAGTTGTGAAATTAGAAGCTATAGCCTTACAAAAGAATCCATTCTCTTCTTTCACCATATTAAAATATGGGTTACGACGAGATGGAGCTACAGAATAAACAACGTCAACATCATTGCGGGAAGCCTTCTTGTCAATGGCATTCTTAATGTCTTGTACAGTGCGAAGAGGAGAAGTAATATCCAAATCTACAACTATATCATATTCTATATGAAATAAATTCTTTGCTCGCTTTAAACAATCTAAAATAACAGCAACCTTAGGAACACGATCACCAGCCAAGCTCTCATCACGATCAAACACACTAACGTTGAGTGCTTTGACTTGCTTTACTAATGCTATTAAATCCTTGCTGTCGGTATTTAAAACAATATCAACATGATCTTCAGGCTTTATGTATTTCTTAATATACAAGCAAATACCTGCCATTGAATACCATACTAAAGGAATGTCAAGAAAGTCTCTGGCATTCTTACCTTTTACTCCTTTTGAGCCTGCTCTTCCGCAGAGTGTAAATAAAACATTCATATTATACTTTCTTTAAATAATACCTCTTGTTAATTTCAGTACCTGATAAGCATGACGTACATCACTGTCATTCTCTATCTTTCCATCAATGATATCAAAGAAATGTTTGATTTCTGCTAATTGAAATGAATTTCTTTCTGCATTCAGAACGATTTCTTTTCCTTCTTTTAGATAATGAATAGTACCTTCTGCAATATCACAATGAACCGTATCTTCTGGAAGGAATAAATCAATGGAACGCAAAGTCTTTCTACCGAAGTAATCAAGATGCAGCTCTATGGTTGCAGTTTTGGTCTTTGCTATATAGATAGCTATATCGTCGCTATTTATTTCCAATGAAGAAATCTGATCCTGGATAGAAAACACTTTGCTAGGCATTCCGAAAAAATGAGTAAGATAATCCCATTCATGAATCAGATCTATCCCAACTCCTCCACCCATTTCTCGATGAGCACTATAGCATTTTCTGTAATCCTGACCTGGTCTCCAATCAGGAAGATAACTTGAAGATATAGCTCTTACAGCAATCGCCTTACTATAATCAATATGATTCTTCACATATTGAAGAACCGGATTATAACGTAATGGGCAAGCTACATATGCAGGAATACCCTTCAAGCTATCAAGTATGCTTTCATCTACATCAGTAGAATCAAAGATAGGCTTTTCAATAAAGAACGATTTGGAATGACCTATAAACTTTCTGATTGTATCATAATGCATGGAAGTTGGATTGGTAATGAATACCACATCATACACCAAACCATCTGCAACCGGTGCATCATATAAGATTTGCTGATGTGCTTTCTCAACAATTTCCTGTGGTAACTCATGTAATAAGTTACTACGATACAAATCTATCTCATAGCAATCACCCCGCTCTTCAAGGAAAGTGCATACATTATTGAAATGTCGCTTACCAATTGAACCTAGACCTATAAAAGCAATTTTATATTGTCTCATATTTTGAAGCTTTAAAAGACGTGAGCTATTTTTCTATAACATCTATCCAATCCAGCAAAACCTTATCTTTCTCAAAGTTCCATGCTGGCTTATAATTAGAGTCTGCAATCTGCTTTAAATAGGCATTAATCTCCTCTCGATAAGGATTTTCTGTGATAAATGCAGCATAACCATCTACATGTTCTGATGCATCGTCAAATGTGATATTCTCCTCTTCCTTCGTTTCAATATGATACTCATTCAGAGAATCGGCTGTACCATTCCAAGATAATTGCAGCTCTTCTCCATAAACATCTATATGGCGATATGGCTTACGAGAAACTACGTCAACAGCAAAGACACCCTTTGCGCCAGTCTCATGCTCCAACATGATGAGATAATTATCGGCATAATCAATATTGAGTTGAGTATTTTTACTCTTCATCGAACAAACTTTTTTTATAGGACCAAATGCCGTAACTATCCAAGGCAAATCAATTGCCATAATCTCTCGACAGCCATTAGTACGTGGATTACCTATAAAATAGTTGTTATAGCTCTCCCAAGGATGCCAATCTGGAAGATATTGACCAACATGATAGATGTAATTGACAGGACATTTTGCCTCATGTACCTTTTCTATGATGGTCTGTGTTTCTTTTCTATATAAGAATGTGGAAGAGAGGAAAAGAACCTTACCCTTCTCCTTTGCCAAAGCTATATTTTCATCATAGCCATCCTGAACCAAATTGATTTCTGTAAAGACATGAAGATTATGATTCAGACAGTCCTTAATAATAGCAGCATGTGAAAGTGGTGAAGTACTGATAATGGCGGACTCGATAGGTTCTACCTTACAAACTTCATCGATACTAGCAAAGCATTTGATACCAAACTTATCTTCAACTTCCTTGCAACGCTGTTCTTGAGTATCTATTCCATAAATCTCAACATCCTTGTGCTCACTCAACAAACGAATTCTACGTTTGCCCATTGACCCAAGTCCTATTACTATTACCTTCATATATTATAAGTCATAAAAAGTTTTCAAATTCAAACCTACCAACTCAACATTTTTGAGTTCCTGATATATCAAGTTAGCTGTATCTGGTTTGGCATACGGATTTTCATAAGTCTTTGCAGCCTTTTGCATCTCTTCGGATAAACAAAGTTTAAGGCCAGCTATTACCTCATCCTTTGAAGTACCACAATTAACAACACTCTTAGAGGCAAGTCTTCCCTTTTGTCTATCTCCAATATTTAAGGTTGGAATACCAAATGAAGGAACTTCAATGATTCCACTAGAGGAGTTTCCAACTGCTACCTTTACAAACTGAAGGGTCGAAAGATAGCGCTTTAATCCCAAAGATGTATAAGCCTTTGCACTATTAGTATGATTCTTCACATAATTCTCTACAGCCAAAGCTATAGCATCCCTTCCTGTATCAGAGTTTGGCATAGTGAAGATTACTTTCAAATCTTTGAACTGGTCTAATGCATCCAAAAACTCATGAATGTCTTTAGCAGGATCACCACCAAGGGTAACAGGATGATAAGTAACAAGAATTGTTTGTGTATCTATCTTGAAATCCAAGGATGCTTCAAGTTCATCTTTCGTCATCAAAGGTGCAGCCTTGATGTTTTCTACCCCTAAAGAACCTACATCAAAAACTCTAGATGGTTGTTCACCCATCTGGATAACTCGATGGCGATATTCTTCACAAGAAGTAAAATGTAAAGATGACATCTTTGTCACCGAATGACGGATGGCATCATCGAATGCTCCTTCAGTAACTTCTCCACCATGAATATGAGCAATAGGAATACGATGAATCAACGCTACCTGAGCAGCAACAAGAATCTCATATCTATCACCTAAGAGTACGAGAATATCAGGCTTAAGCTCTGACAAGGCATCATTCATACCTTGCATCTCTTCTGCCATTGATGAAATAATGCCATGGGCATCATCAGAGGGTTTATGCATATAGACCTTTTTATCTATAGTAAATCCATCTTTCTCTATCTCTTTATAGGTTTCTCCATATTCTGGCATCAGGTGCATATTAGTGGCTATAACCTGGAGCTGCAAATCTTTATCCTCTTTGACTAATCTCATCAATCGACTCAACAAGCCATATTCAGCACGGGTGCCAGTTACAAAACAAATCTTTCTCATAATTGTATCTGTTCGTCTGGTTGATAATCTTTAATTGCTTTTGTACCTACAACTTCTTCCCAACGCATAGGCGTTATGCCTGTACCAGGACGCTTAACAGCCAAATTATCATCAGACAACGTTTCACCCTTTTTAATATAGGTACTCGCCACAATACTCTTACGAGCTACAGCTATATTGGCACGTTCTGAATCAGAGACCTGTTTTATACCAGTTCCCAGAGCCTGCTCTATATTACGGATGGCATGAACCATAGCTTTAAGTTCTTGTGGCTCCAAAGAGGCTTTATGATCAGGACCAACCATATTTCTGTCAAGAGTGAAATGCTTTTCGATGACCTGTGCACCAAGAGCAACAGCAGCAATAGAAACTTCTATACCTTGTGTATGATCAGAATAACCTACTACTGTTCCAAAATCCTGTTTGATGGTTAGCATTGCCTTCAAGTTGACATCCTTCATTGGTGTAGGATATTGGGTATTGCAATGCAAGATTGTAATTTGCTCTTTTGTCAAGCCGTTCTTCAACAATACTTCCATCGCATTTCTGATATCTTCTTCATCGCACATTCCGGTAGACATGATGACCGGCTCATGAAGAAGAGCAATCTTTTTGATGAATGGATAGTTAGTAATTTCACCAGAAGGAATTTTCCAAAGTCCCAAACCAAGAGAATGCAAGAAATCGATACTTTCCAAATCAAAAGCTGTTGACCAAAAACGGATACCTTTCTGATGACAATAGGCAACAAGTTCTTGATGATCAGAATCAGACAACTCTAATTTCTTGAGCATCTGATACTGAGAATCATCACCATCACCTATATTTTTCTTCTGGTATTCTGCTTTCTTGGCATCTTTAGATACAAGTTTATCTGCCTTGAAGGTTTGAAACTTGATTATATCAACTCCTGCATCAACAGCTGCATCTATAAGTTGCTTGGCAATATCCAAGGAACCATTATGGTTGACACCAGCTTCTGCAATTATTAATGTATGGTTGCTCATGCTATTTTGCTTTAATTTTAAGGATAGCAGGATTTCCTGCATAAATTCCCTTCATACGTATAGACTTACGAACTACAGAACCAGCTCCAACGATAATATCTGAAGCTATTTCGATACAGTTGGCACAAACGGATTGAGAACCGATAAAGCAATTTTCTCCAATCTTACATTCACCATTTACCATGGTTCCTGTTGAAATATGGCATTGATTGCCGACCACAGCATCATGTTCTATATTAACGAAAGTATTGATTATGCAATTATCACCTATCTTTGCGCCTGCATTGACGAATGCATGATGCATAATAACAGTACCCTCGCCTAGTTCTGCATATTTACTAACATGAGCGGTAGAGGCTATGATTGTTGCCAATCTTCCTCCTGCCGCCTTCACCTTATTATATAGTTTGATTCGGAGGTCTGGATTTTTGATGAAGCCAACAGTTATAACGAAATCACACTCCTCAACATATTGAGGAATCTCATCATCGGTTTCTATAACCTTATGACCAGGAAGAACCTCCTTGCCAACTTCATCTGGCATATCAAGGATTCCCTTGATTTCATAGCCAGCACTCTCTGCAACTTCTATAACAGATTTGCAATGACCACCGCCTCCGATTAGAATTAATGGACGTTTCATTATTCCTTTGGCAAATCAGAAGGTCGGACAGAACTTGGGATATTCACTACTCTATCTGCAAACCAGATAGTGTTCTCCAAACCATCGTTCTCACAATTCTCAAACATCGGCAAGCGATTCATCAATTCCCAGATTGGGCGAGTCATTACACCATTATCATTTGTCTGGGTAAGAAAATCAATCTGTGCCTCCTTATCTTTCAAGATAACAGCATTGAGCCAATAGTTAGAAACTGTATTTGGAGAATCTACGAAGAACTCGATATCTGGTACATTCTTGAAGTACTCCTCATATTCGGCAGCAACCTTACGCTTACTTGCTACATACTTGTCAATGTTCTCCAACTGGGCGCATCCCATAGCTGCATTGATATTTGGCATACGGTAGTTGTAACCTACATGGTCGTGACGGAACTCCCAACGATGTGGAATTTTCGCCTGTGTGGTGATATGCTTTGCGTATGCACCCAACTCCTCATCATTGAAGAGCATCATACCGCCACCACCTGTAGTGATGGTCTTGTTACCATTGAAGCTAATCGCACCAATCTTACCAAATGTACCAGTATGCTGTCCTTTGAATGTAGAACCAATACTCTCTGCCGCATCCTCTACAAGTTCGATATGCCACTCTTTACAGATAGCAGCAATCTCATCAATGCGGACAGGATGACCGAATGAGTGCATAGGAACGCATGCCTTGACACGACGACCGGTATTCTTGTTATAGCACGCCAAGTCATCCTCTTCGAAAGCAAAGTCCTTGCTTTCTGGAAGTTCTCCCTTGTGAGAGTTCTTGCGAACCTCAGCATTCTTCTCAAGCCATGCCTTCAAAGAATCAGGAGAAAGACCCATTGTTGAGCGATCCACATCGATGAATACTGCATGAGCTCCAATATAACTCAATGCATTACAGGTTGCTATGAAAGTAAGAGCCTGAGTCAACACCTCATCATCTTGCTTTACACCTACGAGCAACAAGCTCATGTGAAGGGCATTGGTACCACTAACACATACCACAGCCTTCTTGGCACCTGTGTATTTTGCCATATCCTCCTCGAAGCGATCCACAAACTTACCTACGGATGAAACGAAGGTTGTGTCAATACACTCGTTGAGATATTTCTTTTCATTACCTGCAAAAACAGGAACAGCCAATGGAGTAAACTCCTGGTTGCCATAAACTGACTTAATAAAGTCTATCGTTTTCTTAAAATCTGCCATTTTATTGAGAATTACATTTTTTGATCCAAGTTCTTACCTTTTTCCTCATGCTCGAAGTTAGGTATAAACTTCTTGATTGATGTCACGATTTCAGCCTTGGTGAAGTCTGGCTCTGCAAAGATGCCCTCCAACTCATCAAAGAACTGGTTAATCTCCGGCATCGGACGACGGGTTGTCTCCTCAACTACACCGAGTGCAGAGAATCGAGTCATATTGATCTTCTCACCAGAAACATAGAATTCCTCGTAAGCTTTCTCGCCAGTAGTATCACTCTTGAAGTAAACAACAGGATAGTTGTCACTCTCGTAATCCATATCTGCAGCATACTTCTTTGCCTCAGGATCATTCTTGCACTCCACCTTCTTGAAACCTTCTGCCTTTACGAAGTCATCGCAGATAGATGAGAAGGTAAGCATCTGCTCTTCACCCAGCTTAGGGAAGAACACTTCGCCACCATTACCAAGGATACAAGCCAACATACAAATCTGACCAGACTCCTCTGGAGATACAAAATAGCGCTTCACATCAGAAGGTGCTGCCAATGGCTGCTTCTTCTGCAAACGATGAATCCATCCATCTGGCAAAGAACCGTTAGAGAAAGCAACGTTAGCAAAACGAGCTGTTGTTACCTTGAAGTGCTCATTATAAGCCATCACCAGGTCTTCCATAATACGCTTGCTGGCTCCCATGATATTAACTGGGTTAGCAGCCTTATCTGTAGAAACGCAGAAGAAATGCTTTGGTGGGAAAACGCAAAGCAAATCCATCAGTTTCTTTGCCTTGATGTCGTTGTTCTCAATAAGAGCCTGTACACTATACTTGTCCTTCTCAGAACGCACATGCTTATGGGCAGAGAAATTAGCAACAATGTCAAAGCCTTTCTCCTCACGGAAAATGCGTTCGAAGATTGGGTCTGCAAAGTTGAGAGTGTAGCAACGGAACTCATCTGGTACGAAAAGTCCTTCTGTGCTTCGCACATCACGAACCAATTCTGCCAATCCGTTCTCATTCAAGTCAACAACGACTACGCTCTGTGGTTCAAAGCGAAGTACTGCCTTGATGAATGAAGAACCGATGGAACCGGCTCCACCAATTACACAAACTTTCTTGCCTTTGATTTCTGCAGAAAGTTTCTCCTTGTTTGCCTCGATATCCTGAGCAAACATACTCTTTTCACGATGGGTCACATACTGACCAATGAATTTACTGAGATTAAACATGATTTATATGTTTATTGTTTGTTATCATTTAAGATGTTACTCTTATCGTTGATAAATTTCGTTTTATTATCTTTACCACTACTATTATTTTTCAGTTGTGGTGATTTTGACTTCACTTTTTCATTCTCCACATTTGTTTGTTGTTTGTTACATAAGGAACATCCAATAAACGACATGGAAAATATGATAGCTAAAGAGAATGCAGATAATTGACAAATGGAGAACAAACGTGTTCCACAATCATAAATGGGTGAATCATCATTGTTCTTCATTGTTGGATTCTTCGCTAAATTACCAGTAAGTTTTAATAATGTAAGAATTCCACAAAGGATTGACACTGTAAAAAGAAACAATGCCACAAACATTAACCAGACATGTGAACTTGCAGAAGAAGGTAACAACTTGTCGGTAAATGCAATACATAATGTCAATATACCAATTGATAAAGTTATAATTTGCTTGGTAACATCACCCGCAAAATCAAATGTCTTCTTTTCTCTTTCATCCATAATTTACAGTTGATCAACAAAATGGCCACAGAGGGCATATCGACAAACGGGCTTGAATGAATGTTCTATTATCAACAGGGAAACCTCGTCTGATTTGATTATGCTCATCACATAATTTATGAACAAAATCTCTCATATTGTTTTCTGCTTGGGCAATTTTACTACCATTATAGCATTCATCAATGGTCATACGATTTACCCCAGAATCAATCAGTTCTTTTAATTCGGCCTCAGCCTGTATAGAAAGCGTGCAATAATTTCGTGAAAGTTCAGCATTAGCATAACTTAATATGGCTTTTTTCAACTCTTCTCTTCTCATTTCTTTAATTTTATTACAATCCAAACTCTTTAATTCTCTGTTCCTCTTTCAATGAGCAAACAAGCAGTTGACCATTCTTCTCGGCTACGATATAGCCCTCCAAGCCTTGAACTACCACCTTGCTTTCATCGGCAGCATGAACCACGCAGTTCTTACATTCATACAATCGGATGTCCTTACCTACCTTGGCATTGCCAGCCTCATCCTGTGGTAGCAAAGTACGGAGGCTGCCCCAGCTGCCTAAGTCGCTCCAGCCAAACTCGGCTGGCAAGGTATAGATTTCCTTCGACTTCTCCACCACGGCATAGTCAATGCTTATCTTCTCGCAGGTTGGGAAGA